>WFLX010113396.1_pt1 | contig 24597 bp, 23 predicted proteins | sample 4967041 | NCBI WGS metagenome assembly WFLX01 (sample SAMN12857096, study PRJNA449069) | gut metagenome | isolation source: stool from male and female vole | host: Microtus ochrogaster | place: USA:Florida | collected 2017
TTCTCCATTTCCAGGATTTATTTGCTCTGCATAAATCATTCTGGCTAATAGATCAGGTGTATTCAAAGCATGCATTTCATCTTGTGTATAAACATCTTCCTCCGATATATGTTCAAAAATATATTCAACACTCTGTTTATATTCACGCATAAGATATGCAAACACTCCCGCCTTTCCCTCTTCACCTTGCGTTTCATACAAGTTAATCAAGAGCCTTGGATTATTTCTCTGAAGTATTTCTTCTATTTTAGCCCAATTGTTCGGATTACTTAATTCATTATCATCTTCAATTTGTGCCAAATATTCTTCAAGTATCTCAATTGCCATATTCATCTTATAATTATCATAAATTTCCATGTATGCGGTAACATCTTCTTTATTATTCTGTGCACTAGCTATTTCATGAAATATCTCATCAAGTACCTGTCCTGCTCCCTCTGCACTACTATTATTACTAACATATAGCTGCTGTAATAAATCCGGCCGCCTCTCTATGATCCAATTAGTAAAATCTTCTATTTCTTCCTCATTTCCCACTCCGAAAGCTTCCATATAATTCGATAAGATTTTTTTACCAATCTCCGATTCATCTATCTCTATCTCAAATATTTCTTTCTCTGCACCCATGCAAATAAATACGTCATCCCATCCCTGATTGGAATAACTTTCTTCTTCACCTTCTGTATTTTCATTTTCTGCATTATGGACTTTGAGCAACTTTTTATCTTTCGGCTGTAGACTTTCCCCACTATACATTATTGAATCCGCAAGCCTTCTGAATTCCTCGCCCAGTCCACGCATCTTTTCCGTATGCGTTCCCATGTTTTTAATGAAATGTTCTGTGATATATTGATTATGATCCAACAGATTCTGCAGACCCTGATCCACCTTCTGTCCGTAAGACAGGAAATCAACACTTTTTATTTCCGTCTGCGCCAATTCGCATGCTTCCAGCAGAGCGCCGCATCTGATCTGGCTTGGAACTCTTTCCGTCAGGGAAGCAATCTCTGCAATGATTTCCGAGGCTTCCGCCATCGCCTGATCTGCCTCTGCCATCATATTGTATACTTCAGCGCCCAAATCAGCCACTGCCCCCGGAACAATATAATAATTCTTTGAAAGTATGCCTCTATTTGCCATATTAATAACCTTGCCTTTCTATAATCTAAGAATCTATTACTGGTATAAATAGATATGATAAAACGCTATTCAAAGCAAACTTATTCCCATGTTCTGAAATGCTTCTTTATAACTGATATCTGCCTCCTCAAAAGCGTCAGTAGATTCCTGCATTCCATCTTATTACCTTAATTTCCTAACTTTTTCGGAAACGTAATTTTATTATATTCCTACAAGAATAAATACACAATACAAAACACAATATTATATTTATTTTGATAATTTAATATACAAGCAAAAATAAATTTAAAAAATGTGTAAAGTCATTGTAATTCCTATACATACTATTTACATAAAATATAGATTACATTAAACCAATTTAACTATTATAGTCTAGTAAAATATTTTTAAGTTACCGAAAATTAGATTTAAATGAATGGAAAATTTTCCGAAATACCTTCTAATAATTTTTTGAAGAATGGGAAAGACAGTTATAAAAAGAAATAAAATAAGCCCCTTCCTAAGGCTTTGATCCGTTAACATATAATAGGAAATGAGCGAACAAACGAAATTCACCAAACTGAGTAATTTTTCTTACACCAGTTCGAAGGTTCATACATACCAAAGTGCAAAAGCGTTTATCCGTATAATCCTAAATTATATTTAGTTTATTAAATTGTTTTATTATAATTCTAGCGATTCGGAGTTAATAAAAAGTTATATATATTCATCATCAATATCCTCTCATCAGTTTAATAAGGTTTCGACAGCTCAACTTCTATAAGATATTCTGGTTATTATTTACTGAAATGTCTTTTATTTTCCTTATGCATTAATATTTCTCAAGAGAATCTTTCGCAAGGATATCGTATAAAACACCTCCTGCACGAAGCTCATTCACATATATACCAAGATCTCCACGATGTTGAATTACTCATAACAAGGACTGTCGGTATAATCATTGAATTCTTAATGACCAGAACCAGCCTTGATGGGACTCCCCAAATTTCAGCTTGACAATATTGGATACCTATGTTAGTGTATAAATACTCTTTGCACTGCATATAAATCTACAGTACAAACTGAACAGGCCGTGACCATGTGTCATGGAGTCGGGTCACATAAGTGACAGTGGAATCTTCTATCCACGGGACAGTAGCTGCTAATACTGGTCGTGGGTATTTTTTTATACTTTTTTTATAAAGGCAATCTTCTATGGAAACGCTGATTATAGCGTTTCCATATATTCCCACATATATTAGTGTCATAGAGCTATCTTACATTTTGGGAGGTAACTTAATTATGATGAAAAAACAAGAGACGAAAAAAGCAGGCACCGGTTCGGACAATGATTTCCAGAAAGTCGCAGACAGGGTGTCAGCTGTGAGCATTACCGGCAATTTGATATTGTCTGTATTTAAACTGATCGCGGGTATAGTAGCTCATTCCCATGCGATGATCAGCGATGCAGTTCATTCCGCATCGGACGTGTTCAGTACGATCGTGGTGATTATCGGGGTCAGACTTGCTTCCAAGGGAGCCGATAAAGAACATCCCTATGGACATGAGCGTATGGAATGCGTGGCCGCCATCATTCTGGCAATGATTCTGTTTATGACAGGACTTGGAATCGGGGCAGGGGCATTGAAAAATATTCTGTCCGGCAATTATGGTGATTTGCAGGTGCCTGGGATTTTAGCGCTGGTGGCAGCAGTCATTTCCATTACAGGCAAAGAGGCTATGTTTTGGTATACAAAAGTTAATGCCACCAGAATTGACTCCAGTGCGCTGCTGGCGGACGCATGGCATCACCGTTCAGACGCTTTTTCCTCTATAGGCGCTTTAATAGGAATTGCGGGAGCAAGGCTTGGCTTTCCGATCATGGATTCCATTGCCAGTCTGGTAATTTTTATATTCATCGTGAAGGCTGCCTATGACATTTTCAAGGATGCTGTCGATAAAGTAGTGGATCATTCCTGTGACGAAGAAACAGAACGGCGCATTTATGAACGTGTTATGAAAAATGAAGAAGTTCAGGGGATAGACTCGCTTCACACCCGCATTTTCGGGAATAAAATATATGTAGACATAGAAATTGCAGTAGATGGCTCTTATACGCTGAAACGATCTCATGAAATTGCCGAAGAAGTCCACGCGGATATTGAAAAGAATTTCCCAAAGGTAAAACATATCATGGTACATGTCAATTCCGCCCAGACGGACGAGTGAGGAAACCAAACACAAAATTATTTTCAAAACAAAAGACCCTTTTCGTCTTTTAATTTTTTCCGATCAGTGCTTCCCAATCTTTATGTCCCTTCATATATCCGAAATCTTCCTCACTCTTAAAAAGATTACGGATTTCCTCTTTATACCTCTCCAAGAATGAACTATTCGGCTCAGTAAATTTCAAATGTTGAAATAACCCTGATTTCTGAAAATCCCAAAGACTGTCTACACTTTCTAATAACTGCACTACAACACGATATGTTTCCTCAATATTTTTTTCTGCACAAACTACATCCAGCATTGGCGAACATTCGTTATATTTTCCCATTTCAAATAAAGCCTCTGCCGTTCCCATCTTTTCCGCCAGATAATGGGCTTTCTCATAATCGCCATCTTCAATCGCCAGTCCCATCATCAGGTTAAATGCAAATTTTAATGTTTGATGTGCAGAGAATAAAACACTTTCATAGGTTTTATATGCATTTTCTTTGTCTCCCTGCGCCTGATATAATCTTCCCTGATAAATCATCTTCATAGGATCATTGGCAGGAAAAAACTTTAAGTATTCCTCCGCCTTTGTATATTTCTTTTTTCTTAAATAAAAGTTAAATAAAGAATCTGCCGCCTGACGTTTTATATCTTCATTCTCATCCTTCAATGCAATCTCATACCATGCGCTGATCTGCTCGTCATATTTTTCAGGGTCGGGAACGTCATCTGTTGATCTTCTCGCATCCAGTATGACCGCAATCTGCCATATAAGCATATTACAGTTGGGATACTCCCTGATCTTTTCCAGTGCCCACTCATATACTTTTTCAAATCCTTCCGAATCAAACATGTTATCCATCTCACGGATGATCTCTTTGATTTCAGACGGCGTAAGTTCTTCCCGAAACGATAGCAACGTATCAAGAGATATGTGTAACAGCCTTGCAATGGGCGCCAATAATTCAATATCAGGATTGGAATTGTTCTTTTCCCATTTATTCACTGCCGGAGTTGTCACTCCCAGCCTGCCCGCCATCTCTTCCTGGGTCAGACCCGCTTCTTTTCTATATTTTCTGATGACGTCCCCAATATTCATCCATAAACCTCCTGAAGAATTCCAAAAGCTTTTGTAGTAAAATTATAACAATAACTGATATCACACACAATTGAGTTGTTATTAAATAATTTTAAACAAATTTAACTGATAGTTAAATCATGGACTTAATTTTAATATTCAGAACTGAGAAGGTCAAGAAAAAAACTTTCTGGGATAGCATAAATTTAAAATCGAATGACATTTAATGGTGTAAGATGTAAAATGATTTATGTGAGAAATAGGGAAACCATAATTGACCAAACTGCAAAGCGAGGAATTTATTGAATCTATATATTTTGAGCTATCCTCATTAAAAGTGAACTTTCTTTAAAAGAATTAAAAGCATACTATTCAGGATATGCAGACAATGAATGGACATGTGTTGTCGAAAATCAGATAAATACAGAAGTAGCTATCCGCGACGGAAGTTTAAATTTGACATTTAAAACAGATATCGACGGAGATAATTATTACATTGTTTATTCACATTGTTTTACTATTTCATGATATCTATCCACCAAAAGCGGAATTCCTTTTTCAATCCAAAATTTCCCACTTAAGCCGCCTGAAGTCATCCCTCCATGTGCAAATTCCTCTACCTTAACCATTGTATCTACTTGCAGCTGTGTACCACTTACTTTTAAAAAGATACGGTAAATATCATCTACCAACTGGCTTTCCGAATATGGAAACTCTATTTTTGAGAAGTACTCTTCGAGATAGGACCAAAAGTAAGGGTCTCCTCTAAACCCCCACTGCTTAGGTCTCTCATAAAATATTTCCGATAAATACCTTGCCATAAACTCTCTCCTCCCTTAACTCACAAATCACCTAACTATCGATGTAAAGAATATAGAGGCCGTAAGGTTGACATATAAGATAACATTTTATTTATACATATCCTCCAACGTGAATAAATCCACAGCTTCATTTTTCAGTTCCTTGAACCATTCTGTATATCCCTTTAACGAGAAAAGCAGTAATTTTTCCACATGATATTTACCGGCAATCACGCTTGACCTTCTAAGCAAGGTCTCGTAAACTCCCTTGTCGATTTTTTCATTTTTAAATTTACATTCACCGACTAGCGCTATTTTGTCGGTATCCGAAATGGCAACAACATCTATGTCTGCTGACTGTGTATATTTCACACCATCTTGATTCTCAATCGTTTCAACGCCCCACCAGGCACCCGTCTGCGTAATAAATGAATCAAAGCGACCCCGGATTCCCTGCTCTAGCGTAAAATATCTACTCATTTCTTCAAACACACTCCCCATAAACGCATGAAGATTTGGTTTAACAATTTTCTCGTAATAGGCATCTCCTCCACCCATTTCAATCACGCTATGTGCCTTCGGAATAAATTCATACCAAAACTTAAACATATGATCCTTAAGGACATACCGTGTCTTCTTCTTATTTTTTTCTTCTGTAATGCACTTTCTCTTTTCCACAAGACCAACATTGATAAGTTTTTCCAGAGAATAGAGAATTGTCGGTTCTTTTTCTCCTGTTTTTGTTGCAATACCGTTAACTGTATTTTCTCCGGAAGCGATCTGTTCAATAATATTATTAACCAATGTAATATCTGCAAACTCTTGTGTAAGCAAATTTCTAGTCTCATCATAGAGATATCCGTCTGTATGAAAAAACAGCTTCTTTATGTTTTCATCAAGCGTCTTGTCCGGATCGAACATTGCAAGATATTTTGCAACCCCACCCGTCACGCCATAGCCAATTGCTTTATCCTCACAGGAATAATTTGGTATAAATTCCGCTGCGTCTTTATAATCAAAGGCCTCCAATTTGATTTGCGTATCTCTCCGCCCAAATAACGGGCTCTTCTCGCTTAACACTTTATTCTCCATGAAACTGAGAGCCGAACCGCAGAGAATCAGCATAAGATTCTTATTTTTCCATTCCGTATCTATATACTTTTGAAGAATCGAAAGTAAGGCTTCGTCCNTTTCTGCCCAATACGGGAACTCGTCTATTACAATAATCAGCTTTTCCCCTGTTAATTTTCTGCTGATAAAATCAAACAAATCCTCAATTTCGCCAAACCCCGCCTCCTGAAGATCCGGTTCCAAAATCTCCAACACCTGCCGGGTAAACAATTCCAGATTTCTTTCCCTTCCAACNTTTGTTGCCGTATAAAAAACAGCTCTCTTATTCCTTATAAATTCTGTTAACAATGTGGATTTTCCGATACGTCGTCTTCCATATACAATCGACATACCAAAACCAGCCTTCACATATATTTCATTCAGTGACTTCAATTCCTTTTCTCGACCGATAAACATAAAGCCTCTCCTTTATTTAATTCAGAATAATTTTAATAAAATAATTTTGAATTAAATATATAACAAAATCACTAAATTTACAATGGCTGGTTTCATATTTCTTTACATATTTTTATTTTTTACCGACTACTTTGTTGTCCTAAGCAAAGCAGCAAGCTGATCTGCATCTTCTTGGCTGTCCAGATTGGCAATCAGACAGGTTCCTCCTACTATCGCAGACTGAACTGCAGGATTTGAAATCATTTCATCATTCAGATAGATACCTAACTTCTCTCCTATATGCTCGGATGTTATCTGATAAAATGCATCTGACGCGTCATCTGTAAATTGAATTTCCACAAGATACGAAATTGCACCCGTTGAATCCGAACCTTGAACGGTTCTTGCCGATGCAATTCCACCAGTCATTAGGATATTTCCATCCCCATCTCTGAGTGTAAATACGTACTCCTCTTCATTCTCATGTATACCTATAATATCCTTATGATCCTTCTGAAGCCAAGCTTCTTCATGATGCTCTTGCCGTGCTCCAATTGCCACATTAATGATGAGCAACGCAAAACAAATAACGGATAATACTATTCCGGTAATTACCATTCCTCTTTTTGACATACCATTCCCAAACCTTTCCATGCCTTTTTATCAAAATGCTCTTCAAAAACAGCTTTCTTTTTATGTTGGAACATTTATGCTGAAAACTTCCTTACCAAATCGTTCAAATATCGCAAATGTGTCCCCTCGCCATTCTGCCTTTGCATATAAGCGGGTGCCCAGCCTGTCTACTAACCTGTCTAAATACTGGGTGCCCTCAGTAATCGTTGATTGGCAATGTATATTTCCCTTTCGATCCATGATTTTAACATACCATTCTTCTCCTTCAGCAGAAAGGACACGATATACATGTGCGGTCAATCCGGTATTTTTGTTTCGTTTTGTCAGCTTATCAATGCGTTCTTCCCGGAAAAAATGGCTATTGGCAATACCTTCAAACGCCTTTTCTATTTTTTCCGTAACCTCTTTGGAACATTGGTTTCGCCGTGCAATATCCAATAAAGCGTTTCTTAAAATCTCCCACATGATCATTGGCTCGGTGTCCTTGTTTGCTTCATCAATCGCAGTTATTTCCTCCTGCTCCAAATAATATATTGAGATCTTAAATGTATGATCACAAATGTATTTTTCATTTTCCGGTAGGTGGCGGACCTGATGGGCGCAAACAGTTATTTTACCGCTTCCGTCAATTTCAACCCCTTTGAGTTCTTCTTCTATCATACGGCACAGGAAAAAACTTCTATTATGCAGTGGAAGCCGGTTCTGAATCCATTTACGTCGTAAATAATCTTCTTTGGTATATACGGGAAATTGGGGCTTGTTCTTTTCCGTTTTATAATCCCCTTCAAGAATAAGTGTATGAAATTTCATATTACACCTCAGTCAATAACTAAAACCTTTAATATTTCTGTTTTTCTTTACTCAAAGTTTTCATCGTCGGGATTGTTGCAAATCTCTAACCAAAACTTTTCGTCTCTCTACATTTCATAATCATTATGCTTTCCCTGCTCTCATTGAATAAGATTTTAACCGAAATCTACCACCCAGTCTTCCAGCACGCTATGTTTTCCGACAATTTCCCACGGATACGGATCACCGGAAACACAATACTGGCAACGCTGCATAGGGCGCAGAAGCGCAGTCTTTAAATCTATGAGAGTAAGCTCATCGTCATATAGATCAATGCCTTCGTCTGTCGGAAGCTCCTTTGAAAAGGCTGCATTGAAATACTTAGTTGTAAAAGGCGCATAGCATGGAGCAAGTTTTCCGTTTTGCAGACATGTGCAGGATGCCTGAAAACAGCTGTAAAAGAAATCTTCATCATCGTTAGGCGTTAAGGTCTGNGTCTTGTTAAATTTCGTGGTCATTTCCGTAATTGTATACGGAATGCGCTGTTCATAAAGAAAACGCTTGATTTCCTCAATTTTTTCCTGAAGCGGAGGATAAAAGGAAATATGGATAAAAGCCATCTTATCCCTCATTAGCGCAAGCAAATCATCGGACATTTGTTGAATCAGCAGACCGTTAGTCACGACAGTGATGATGCTTGCGGGATATAAAGCTCTCGTAAGCGCAATGAATTTGCCAAGGTCAGGATTTAACAATGGTTCACCGCCCAAGACCCGGATAATTCCGATATCGGGAATATATTTTTTTAATTGCCGTAGATCAGAGGAGAATTGCTCATAATCCGTAAAGACAGGTTCCGTCACAAGGGGCGAATAATGGGTGCAATATTTGCAGTTCATATTACAGTGATCAGCCACATGGAATTCCAAATAAGACAGATACGGATCGGAAAGGGTAGGGGTAATAAGACCTGCTACCAGTTTGGGGATCGTCCTGACCCTGTCATTTAACCGGATTCCGTCGTAGATATCGTTGATATCGATACCGGAACGCAGGAAAGCCAACACCAGATTATTGTGTTGGATATAATATTCCTTCGGGATGATAATNGCAATCATTTTTCCGTCGGCATACCGCTGCGCAAATTCCCGGACAGATATCTCGCTGTCATTCTGCGGAGTGCCAAGAACCACCAGGGCGTCAACGAGGATTCCTTCTTTGCCATCTTGAATGAGGAGATCGGAATACTCTTTTTCCAGAATATCTTTCATCAAAAGGCTCCATTTAGAATTGCCGAAAACCGCGATATGTAACATAGCATATTCCTCCTACTATAATAATGCTGCACAGCAACGTCTTGTGAATGATCCCGAACGCTCACAAGGAAGATAATAAATCACGGTGCAGTTCCAAAGCTCTTGCCTGCCACGTATGTTCAGAAACAGCCAGCTGATATCCTGCAGAAGCAATGGACTGCAGTTTCTCAACATTCAACAGTAAATCGATGATCTGCTGCGGTAAAGCCGCAAGACTATCCGTCAGAAGCTCAAAAGAGACCCATGTATCCTGCGGCAGGCTTTCTTTTAAATAAGAAGTGGATTCCGAAACAACAACGGCACTGCGCAGCATTGCATTAAAGATGCGCTCATGACTGCCGTTTTTAAACCAAGGCATTGTGTTTAGAACAATTTTACTGTCCTCCATTTTCTCAAGGACTTGTTCCGGAGAGATGCGGCCATAATAATGTACATTGGGAAGATCGATCCAATCGCAGCCGGACCAGCCGTCCCCATATATGGTAAGCGAAATCCCGGCCTTCGCTACGGAACTGACGATTTTTTCTCTGTAATGGGAGCTGACGACTCTTTCTATGTATACACAGGAAGAAATAAACTGCCGCAGCTCTTCATCNGCNAGGNNAATNCCNTTCTGCAGAAGCTGATCTTCAATAANTGATTCNATNGTGCTGTNCGGATGTGCAAGAAGCCGGGCAATACTTTCCTGACAGACTTTCTCGGCCNCAAATGGAAAATGCGTAAAATCCGGCTTCTGGGATACCGCATAATCAGCAAACAGACTTCCCGCATAAAGGACATCAATATTTCTTTCCTTGACAGGCTTGGGTGTGTGANCAGTGGGAGTTCCGCCATGCGGGAGGAATCCCGTACAGGGAATATGCGGATAAAACCGCTGAATATATTGGCTGTGGTTGAGGTCTATGCCCAGCACAATGCCTGTACGCGGAGTGCGCATTAAGATACTGTGATACCAATAGGGATGATCCACCAAAATATTGACACATGGAATACCGAGCACCTCCCACATATTTTTGCCGGAGGAAAGCCGCATACCAAAAAAGGGCATATTAAAGCCAATCATCGCAGTAATAGTTCCCTTTTTTATAAAATCATAAAGCAGTCCGAGATATAGATCGCTCTGCCTCAGATCAAATTCAAAAATTTCATACCCCAGATATTCAAATCCCTGTTTCAACTGGTCACTAAACAGATTGAGCGTGTCCAGTTCACAGCGAAATAAAACCAGTTTTCCTAATTTCTCCATGCAATACCTCAAAAGAAAGGCAACCATTTGTCTGTCTTTTCTTCATCATTCAAAATCGCTAAAGTCCTTGATTTTACTGGTTTTATTTATCCAAACTCTTCATCGTCGGGAATTCCAAAGAAGATAAAGTATTATTCCTCATTATCAAGTATTCTCCCTTATTTGCTGCATTTTCCAAACGTATTATAAGGTATTATTCCGTACCATGCAAGCAAAATTTGTAGTAACTTTGTAGTAAATCAGCTAATTTGTTGTCATAATTCACACATTCAATCTTAGGACTCTCTCCTAAAATATATCAAGATTGTGTGCTAAGTTTTCGATTGCTTCCTTTTTCTTTGTGTCTGTGGCTTCCGCATATATATCCATTGTCGTTTCGATATTAGCGTGTCCCATGACAGCCTGAATGACTTTTAAATTTGTTTCCTTTTCGCAGAACCTCGTGCAAAAGGTATGCCGCAGGTGGTGACAGGAAAAGTTTGGAATGATGACAGGTTGCCTTCTCTCTTTTTTGGCATTTATCACTTCTTCCGCATTGTAATTCTCCAAAATCCTTTTGATTGTCCGGTTGACTGTCTGAGGATTATGAATATTCCCATAACGATTGCAGAAGACGAACCCGGTCATACCGTCAATCACTGTACTATTGAAGCCGACCTCTTTCTGCACCTCGTATTCCGTCATAAACGCCTCATAAACCGCATCCATCATCGGAATTGTTCTGATACCAGCTTCCGTTTTNGGAAGTGACACTGCAAACTCTGACTTGCGTGTTTTACCGCCCTCTCTTGCATAGTATGTTACACTATGGTTAATGCTGATCAGGCGGCTCTCAAAGTCTAAATCTTCCCACCTCAGCCCAATTACTTCCCCAATCCTGCAACCCGTTCCTAATAGAACCGTGAATAATGGATGCCAATGGTAAAATACCGGATTGTTTGCGGTATAATTCATAAAAGCTCTTTGCTGCTCTATCGTCAAAGCGTGTCTGATACCTTTATTCTTTCCTGCTTTCCTTTTTATATCTGCCATAACACCGTCAGACGGATTCATGCGTATTATTCCATCACGCACTGCCAACTGAAACGTAGGGTGTANAACCGTATGGATTGTGTCAACTGTGTTTGCCTGCAAATTTTTTTCATTCAACAGGTAATAATAGAAATACATTACATCGGAATATTTAATCTCTCCGATTTTACGCTGTCCAAACCCCTCTCTGACAAAATGATCATACATATATATGTAGTTAGAGCGAGTTGTCCTGCGCAAATCATACTTCGTTGACATATACCTGTCAAAAACATAATTCAAAGTTGCACTTCCAGCCACATAGACATCTAATCCGTCAAGCTGATTTTTTATCAAATCTGCTTCTTTCTCCCTTAGTGTCTGTAAATCTCTGGCATATACAAATCTGCGTTTCTTGAACGGATCAGTGTATGTATATACATAAGTGTTATCCGTTCTTTGAGATTCCCCCTTCCGTAATGCTCTGCCTTTGTTATCCTTTCTTGCTTTTGCCATCTCTGCTCCTTTCTTCAAGGAGAAAGATTTTGCACCTCCGCATCCGGTGTCTGTAATAATAAATTAACGCCCGTATGCAATAATTGAGTTATGGTCATTCCGTGACTGTCCGCATAATTTTGCAGCTTTTGCAGCTCCTTATCTGTTACCCTTAAACTTAATGTATTCTGTTTCGGGGCATCAGATTTGGGTCTACCCATTTTTGCCATCTGTATGCACCTCCAATCACTTCTACCTACCATTATACTTTTCGTATACGAAAAGTCAAGTCTTTCTACTGCAAAATCTCTCAAACAAAAAATCATCACACATACAATCTAAATGTTTCCAAGTATTGCTCAAAAATATCACAATTTACAAGCACCAACTTATCAACCTTGTAAATTGCCTTTGCATCTTTCGCCATCTGCTCGAATTTACTCTGGCACATACTGTACATCTCTGCCCCTTCTTTGTAGCGAACAAATCTTTTTCCATTTTTCATTCGCTCCACAATATCACCTCTTTCCTATATAATAGGCAGCATCTTATCTGCCCATGACAACCACGAAACTCCTTCCCGGCTCTCATCAGCAGACAAAACTTCTCTCCATCTCTTTCTTAAAAAACACATACAGGTGACAGCTCATTACACTGCCCACATCGGTATCGCACCGTCACTCTTAATTGACCGGAAAACTCCGGAAGTATCATTATCAAAGATATGCCTCATTGCCTCATGTAACTGCTACACTTTTTGCCAGACATTCATCGCTCACTGCCTTAACTTCAATACCAGATTTCAATATTCCCTCGTATGCACTTCCATATAAAAATGGAAGCAGGTAGCTCTTGGCGTGTCCGCATAGTGGCTCCACACATCCCACACGTCCCGTATGTATTTACAATATTCAATTTTCAAGGTACACACGCCAACTTACGTTGACGGGCAGAAACCTTCCTGCCCGTTTTGGATAAAATCATTTATGGACTTGTCAGCCCAAAAAGCACATAAGCACTCTCCGTCTGCTATAAACGGTTCTGTAAAGATTATGTGCTTTAGCGGAATGACAAGTTTATAACGCCAGCTTATCGGGACCGTATTTATGTAAAATCTGTGCAAGGACTTCCTTATGCCTGTCCTCTGCTGCTTCGTATATTTCCGTTAAGGTTTCAAGCTCCCTCAGTGTTAAGGAATTGATATGTGGATTATAATGTCCTCCCATAAAAACCCCACCCGCCACACCCGGCTTTGTATAAATCGGATACGCAAAAGATAGAGCCTGAATGTCATTTTTTATCGTGTTTACAGACACTTCAAATTCGCCTGCCAGCTCTCTTGTCGTTATGTGATGCCGGACAATCAAAATGCTGATGATCTCATTCCTGCGCTCTGCTGCATTCATGCTCTACCTCCTTCCTGCAAGTTTTTCAAGCTCATTCTATGGGTAAACAGTCCAATTTATCTGTACCAATTACTCATATTTTTTTGAGCTTTTTTCTGATTTATAATCAAATGCAATTTCTCCTTCTATCTCTTATTGACTTTCCTCCTGCCGCTTGTTAAAATCTTTAATGGATAAAATCACAAATTCATAAACAGACACTCAAACTGCTATGAGCCAGATCAGGGTAATTCTGCCTTGTTCCGGTTGTGGCAGTTTTTTATTTGCCAAAGTAATCCTCTTACAGCCCAATATCCGAAGGCTTTACAAAAAACGGGCGGTAACGCCCTTATGTGTTGTAAAACGCTCGCCTAAGCTCGCACAACACGCAAACTCCCTCCGGGCAGTTTGCAGAAGAATAGCAAGCACTGCCTATGTCATGACATAGGCACCATTTCCACAAGTTTCTTCCAATGGGAAACTTGCAGAAATTGGCTTGCAGAGGGCATATCCCCCTGACCCCCTAAAAGCGCAAAAGCTGCTGTGATTTGCTGGTGCATAGCTGACAGCTTTTGCTTTAAAAACAAAAATGCCAGATATGGCATAATCAACTGCATTTTCTATAATTCCAATGCAGAGAAAGGAGCTTCCCAAATGCCAAAAAGAGAACGCAAAATACCCATACAGGTCTATCTGAGCGAGGACGAGGATTATATCCTCACTCAAAAACAAAAAGTATCCGGAATGAAAAGCAAGTCCTCTTTTCTGCGGCATCTGATTTTGTATGGTTATGTCTATGACATTAACTATTCAGAGCTTCAGGAATACAACACTGCACTTGCCAAAATCGGGAACAATTTAAACCAGATTGCAAAGCGCATGAACGCCACAGGCAACGTCTATGCAGCCGATGTAAAAGAAGTAAAGGAGCTGATGAAAAAGGTATGGCATACACAAAAATCCATGCTATCCAAGCAACCGTACATAAAGCAATAAACTACATATGCAACCCTGCAAAAACCGACGAGAGCATCCTCATTTCTTCCTTTGGTTGCAGCCCCGAAACTGCCGCCTTTGATTTCAGATTTGCGCTGTCAAAGACCAGCCAATCCGATCCAAACAAAGCCTATCATCTGATACAGTCTTTTCTTCCCGGCGAGGTTTCTTATAAGGAAGCCCACAAGATAGGCGTGGAGCTTGCAGACAAACTTTTAGAGGGCAAATACTCCTATGTTGTCACTACCCACATTGACAAAGGGCATGTCCACAACCACATCATTTTTTGTGCCGCTGATAACGTAAACCATGAGAAATATCATGACTGCAAAAAGACCTATTACAACATCCGCAGCCTGAGTGATGACATCTGCCGGGAGCATGAACTTTCCGTCATCACTCCGGGAGAAAGACGGGGCAAAACTTATAAGGAATGGCAGGCTGGCAGAAACAGTTCCGCATGGAAAGAACAGTTAAAAGCTGACATCGACGAAGCCATTGAAAGTGCTGCAACTTATGAGGACTGTATTGAGCTGATCCGTGCAAAAGGCTATGAAGTCAAAGGCGATGCTATTGGGGAAAATTCCCTCAAATATATCTCATTCCGTCCTCTGGACAGAGAGCGTTTTGTCCGTGGCAGCGCAAAGTCTTTGGGTACGGAGTACACCAAAGAACGGATAAAGGAACGCATTGAGGAAAAGGCACTTGTGAAGGCTAAAAAGCGTGTACCGTTCCCCGCCAGAAAGAAACCCATTGTCAAAGATTATTCAAGGAAAAATCTCATTGACACCACCGAGGAAAAATTCACACAAAGCCCCGGTTTGAAACATTGGGCTGACATTCAAAACCTTAAAATTGCCGCTGCAAGTTACAGTCAGGCTGGCTCTATTACGGAACTTGAAAAGCAGATCGCCGCCAAGTCCACACTTGCAAAAACAGCCCGTGAGAGCCTTGTGGAAACCGAGCATCAGCTAAAGGATTTAGGGCAGGTTTTAAAGTATGCGGAACAGTACAAAGCCAACCATATCTATCATGTGCGCTACCAAAAATCTAAAGATAAAGATGCTTACCTGCGCCGCCATGAAACGGAGCTTATTCTCCATGACGGTGCGGAGAATATGCTGAAACGCTTTGGCATTGACCCCAAAACCCTTGATGTCGAAAAGCTCCGCAGCGACTATAATGCTCTCTATTCCAAGAAGCAGATTTTACAGAAAACCTATCAATCTGCAGAGAAAGAAGCTGCTGACCTTAACCAGAAATTGAACAATCTCAACCAATATTTTGACCGCAATCCGGAACAACAGATTGTTGACAAAAAACCAGACAAAAACACACATTCTTTCTAAACTCAAAATTAAAAAAAGGTGCATCGCATTGAAGTCTTTACTTCTTTACGATGCACTCACATATATTTTTTTCATACTATAATTTTCTACTTTGTCTACTCTTCACTTTTCAGCAATTTTCTCCTACATAAAACATTTGTATTACAGCAATTCTGCCCAATATCCCTTTATTCGATTGATAGTATGCTTTGATTGTTCCAATACATAATTTTGAATTTGGGAGTCATCACTATCTTTTGTCGCATATCCTGCAAAGGCATCTTCAATCTGCTTCCAGATAGAATCCACGGCATCAGCATTTGTTCCTAATTGTTCAAATATCTGCGCTATTTCTCTGGTGTACTCTGCCTTTTCAGCAGCGCTATGCGTTACCCCGCCGAGATAAATGCTGGCATCAATACCCGAATTACTGTTTTTCATTGCCTGATTATACGGGCTATTGACCTGTGAATTCGCATATTGTCCATTATGTATGGCATTAACTGCTTTATTGAAACTCTCCACCGGAGATTGATACCCATTGATAATTGTTGTATTATGCTTATAAAATTGGTCAATCAATTCATTAAACTCGCCCTGCCTATCTTTATCTATGTATTTCTCGCTAAAATATTTTAAAGCGGCAGTAGCTGATTCTAATTCCAGATTCACTTCATTAGAATCCATAAAAAAATTGGAACCATGACCATAGTAATCGCTAAATTCAATCCCTGTCTGATAAAGTGTCCTGCTCAGATGATCCATTCCTGCCGTGATTTTTGCGAGGGTAGTTTCCGCCTGCTCAACCTCTTCATCTGACATATCCGTGTAAAAACCATTCTTGTATAATTTTTCACTCAAAACCAGCCACTGATTGCCCGTATTGGACCAGAAGGAATCGCTTTCATCATTCTTCATTAGTTCCTTCTGCTGCATGGCGTTCTTAGCATATAAATCTTCCACATCTTTTTTCATTTTATTGTAGCCTTCTTCACTGCATAAAAAAGCTCTTGCATCTTCGGATAATGATATTGAGGCAGTTCTGCTTCCTTGCCGTTTTATTTCCTGTATAGCCTTTGCTGCCTTTTCAGAAATAGAATCTGCTTTTTGCTCACTTGCAAGTTTGAAATCAGCGCTTTGTAATGCCCGCCTTTCATTATATACACCAATAAAAACATTTCCATTGATTTGCATGTTTGTTCCTCCTATATACTATATGGGTGTCCTAATTGATTCACAATTAGGACACCCAAAACACTTTGTTTTAATAGAAATTAACTGTTGGAGCTGCTTCAGCACCACTTGCGTAATATAAATTCAGCGGACTATAAAAATCAATAACAGTTCCTGTATTCAAATCATATGCCAAGATATGGCTAAATCCTGTTAAATCCTCTTCATCTAACGGTCTTGGAGTTACTTTACCAAAAGTATCCTTAAAGGAATACTCATGATATGAACCTGATTGATATGCAGATTGCATAAACGTAAATCCTGTATTCACATCGCAATAAATCAGCATAACATTATCTGAGTTTGCATGTGATGAACTCCACGAAGCCGGACCAGAAACCTGTTTGATTCTAACATTATAAATTGAATGCTCTCTGTGGTTATATCCGCTTCCCCAATTTACATCTTCACTTCTGCTCCAATTAAGATGTGTATTAGCTGAATCCATATTATTAATGTTATATACAAAAGTACCATCAGCATATACATCGCCTGTTGTGTATTGGAGTACAAAGTGCAGCAAATCATTTGTGATTTTTAATGTCTGTGCAACATTATTGGAAGGATTCGTTGCATTAATCTGGAGCGTATATGAATCCCCCACCGTATCATCTGCGGAATAGATTATGAACGCATAATCGCCTGCCGGAAGACCATTTAATGCAATTAGATTCCCAGCAGAATTACCTATGTTAGTGGGCGTTGCATCTCCTGTTTCATAATCAACAATATACAATTGCGCTACGTAATTTGCATTAGTAGACAAAAGTCTGGCTACCATAAACTTATCTGCCGTCACACTGAAAAATTGGAAATCCAGATCATCATCTGATGTTAATTCACCCGTTATATTTACCCTCGGATTATCAGGTAATAAAGCTGCATCTCTTCTAGCCAATCTAGAAGACACATCAATAACATCCTTGCTCGTATCAACCTGAACTGTTGTGACAGCATCAATCGTAGCGCCTTCCATTTCATTAAATGCCACTTCTTCAAAATCAGCCAAGTTTATATTTTCAACATCAATATATCCTCCTTGACTCTCTCCACTTCCATTTTCCTCCGCAGCAAATGTTGTAAGAGGATTTATTGCCAACATCATAGCTAAAGCTAACCCCAAAATCTTTATTCTGGGCTTCTTTCTTGAAATCCTCCTTCCTACTGTTACTCCTTCATTTAAAAAACTCATGAATTTACCCTCCTTAATGTTTACTAAAAAATACTTATGTGTATACTTTTTTCATTTGGGTATTAATTTCTACCATATGCCGAATATGCATATTGATAAATATAATCTACTTTAGAAACAGAACCTGATGCAAATACAACCAATCCACAAAAATCAAAATAGTGTGTAGACGGATCAACATAAAATTTATCAAATCCTGCATCTGGCGGTAATGTAATAACAAGCCTATATTGACCGTTGTAGTCGGTTGTAGCAGTTGCCATAACTGTTTCATATTGTGAACCCTCCCATGCAGGATTCATAAAATATGCATAAACAGGTGCGTACATCATAGGATTTCCTTCAGTGTCTTTCAAAACGCCTTTCACTACCAAAGTATCACCTGTTACTCTGTAGTACCGCCCATATTGATAAGATACATAGGTTCCACCTTCATATCCACTAATTGTGATAGACCCCGGCTCCAATACTTTCTCTGAAAAAGATACTCCCAAAGTATAATTCTGGATATCGCCTTGAGCAAAATCATTTAATATTCCACTATATGACACTTTAAAATAGTAGACTTCACCTGCTGAAACTTCAAGCTTTGCATTATTTACCGGCACAGGTGCCATTTGACAATTTTCATCTGTTGCCAAATTCTTATACACCCATGCTGTGATAACATTTTTTGAAGATGAGGATATCGAAATTTGCATTTCATCATACCCCTGTGGTACTGTTACCATAAACCAATCACAATCAATTGGAGAACTAATATTTCTGTCAGAACTATAATCTGATGAACCCGAAAAAACAAATTCTCCTGCATCCCAAGCTTGCTCATCCGATTCAAATGAGTCAATAACATCTGTAAACGCATATGTCAATGTATAAGCATCTGTATCACTTCCGCCTATATATGAAGCTACATATACATAACAATCCAAATCTGCACCAGAATCATTAATATATCCAACATTTTCCGCCAATGTCTCTTCATAAGCAACATATGTTACATTTTGGGAAGCATCCAGCAAATTACCATCCAGATCAAAAATGTATAGATCATAATCAATGCCAGGATCTACAGGCTGTGCAAGTTGCGCTTGAAACATACGCCCGTTTGGAATTGTCACCTGATACATATCAACGTCAGATTCATCACTCAAATACCCACTGACAAATCCTGCTGATACATTTCCACTAACTCTTGCCTTTCCCTGAACAAGTGCCTCGCTTTCAGCAATGTTTTCCTCAGTTATTACAGGAATTTCCCTGTTTTCTGATTCAGCCGCATGCGAAATGGTTACATTACTGAGTACCATCGCCAATGATAATGCAATCCCTAGAACCTTTTTAACTTTCATACATTAAACCTCCTTTAACTTATAAAAATTTGTACATTCGATTTACCAACTCATCTACTTGTATATTTTCCCTCGATGTTCCACTATAAATGCCCGTTGGATCACTTCCAAAATACTTACGAAAATCAGAGAGTACCTTTTCAAAGCCCATCTTAAAGTTATCTTTACTGCTCACATCCAAATTTGCGAACATTTGATAAATCTCAGTATTTGATTCTTGGCTTATTTCGACAAGATTACTCTGTTTCCGGCTTTTAGCTTGTGACATATACTGTTCGTATGCATCTGGACTTTTCTCTTTAATCATCTGATACAACTTTTTCCGAGTTTGCGCCAGCAATTCTTGCACAGAATTATATTGGTCATTCACTTTACTAATAGTATTTTCCACCCGTTCTCCATAAGCATCTGTTACCATTTTCTTTGCTTCTTCGCTCATTCCAAGTTTATTGCAAGCATAAGATAATTGAGCTGTTTTTAATCCAAGCTGGGCATAGGTTCCCGGTTCCCATGAATAAGCGAGTGATTCTTCTTTTATGGTTTTCGCAGAATAATTTCCACTTTCGTCCATATCCATTGTCACATACCCTTGTTCATACAATTTTTGCAATACACTTTGCACCTCAAATAACTGCCCGGCATTTAGCGTTGTATCACCTATGACCAATTCAGTTTTTAAACTTCCCAATTCTTCATTGCCATTTTCCAACTGTTTTCCATATTCGACAGCAGCATCAGCAAGCTGGCGGGCAAGAGACTCAACATCATTATGGTCATATCTTTCCATATTAAAGTAGGAAAGAATGTTGTCTGCCATCATATTTAATTTTTCTGCTGTTTCGGAAGAAGCTGTTAAATTGTCCTTTTTTGCCAATTCCACAAATAAAGTTTTTTGTTCATTGAACTTCCCTGTGACAAACGAATGTGCCACAGAACTATTCTTGCTATTTGCCTCTATTGTGTCTGTTGAACTGACTGCATTTACTTTTCTTACAGAGTTTTCAGTGGTTGTTACAGGCACATAGTTTTCAGATTCAATGCTCTGTTCATCAAAATATTGCCTGTTATGTCCACTAGAAAGTTGTTGAATGGCTTCTGCCATTTTCTGTGCCGTTTCCGGCATTGTAGATATTTCTACAATCACCCCCATCTCTTTTGTTTCTGGTGCAGATGCTGAATTAGCTTTTTCCTGCACCGGTTGATAAGCTTCATGTTGAACACCTCCACTTCCTTTTGTACCTACATTTGATACATTCATAAAACCAACCTCCTTGTTTAGTTTTTTCATAATATTATTATTTCAAGTTTTCTTCATCATTCCCAAAAACAATAATATTCCTGCAAATATCAGTCCATTTTCTAACCAATACGCAACACATAAATATTTACTAAATAAAAGCATAACAACAAGTATTACATTAACTACCCCCATGTAACATATTGCCTGTTTACGAAAAAGGATTCTTTCTTCAGCATCCAACTCCCTGTTTTCATTCTCTACCGGAGCAAGCAACAGAATCAATATGTCTGCCACAATCGTCCCAGCAATGCCCATTACAGGCATCATCAGAATTTTATTGAACAAACATAACAGAGCAACAGTCCCACAAGAAAATATGTAGCACCCAATCCTAGTTTTCGCATGGTATCCACCCGTCTTTCTCCTTAATGGTATCAATATGCTTCCGCTTACTACCAATGATAGCAACTCTCCCATACATAAACCAATCACGAGATAGGACATGATATGAACCACCTTTAGCAACATGCACTCTAAACCGAATTGATAAATTTCAGCATTTTCCTCATCAACAAGATTCTCAGTTTGCATTCTGAGCAAAATGCCCTTGACCAACCTATCCATTCTTAGTGTTTAGTTTTTTAACTTTTTCAGGCATTTTAGGCTGATACCCCATGAACACACACACTGAATCAACCTCCTTTTTTGCATTTAACAATGCCGCCTTAGACAATAGCTTCATTCCGATTTCTTTAACTTTCATAGAAACACCTCCTTAAATTTTTTAATATTACATTAGTTTCATCGACTAAGCAACTCTATATTTTATATTCCTATCACGAGGTATGAATTTTTATGCACGAAGTACACAGTGAAAAACCTCTCCAAGATGACCGCCAAGAGGACCATTCTTAGGAGAGGTTTGATTATATACAAAACACTATGATGCTACTATATCAAACTATAAATTCAGTTTAAGAATGAATTTTTCTCCCTCAAACTGACTACAGTATAATCTTTATTCTTAAATTGTAAACCATTTTTGCACGAGGTAAACGTTTTTCTGTGTGAAATACACAATGTAATACTACAACTTTATATAGCATACTACTATTTACTTTTAGCTATGAATTTAACAGTAAGTCAACAGTTACTATATTATCCTGCTGATTAAATGTCATATCACCATCATATTTTTCTATACTCCGTTTGACATTCAATAGACCTATACCATGGTTCTTTCCTTTGTCAGAAACAGGCAGTCCATTTTTCCACTTCAACGGTAGAGAAGTATTTTCAATCCTAATGAAAACCATCTCTTTATAGGGCGATATATTAATCCTAATATATCTATCCCCTGTCACCTTTTCTGTTGCTTCTATTGCATTATCGATCAGATTTCCAAAAATTGTGGTTACATCAATCGCTTCAAGAAAATCTAATTTGATATTATCAATTTTGACACTGAATGTTATCCCCTTTTCTTTACTGATAGTAACTTTATCAGTAAGCAGAATATCAAGAATAGGATTTCCAGTATACTTAATAGGAATAAGCGGTTCCAGCATGTTTTTTATCTCTTTCATATACTCTGTTGCATCGCCACTCTCTCCATTTGCATACAATGCTTCAATGCTTTTCACATGCTTGTCCACATCATGTAATATATTCACTGTTACATTATATTTCTGTTCTTGAGCTAAATAATACTTATATTGCATATCCGCCTGCTTTTCTAATATTTTTATTTCTCCTTCCAAAGCGTTCTTCTCATTTGCAACCTTTACGAAATACAGCAAATATAAGTCAGCTAGAACAATACACCCCATATTAACCGTCAAAATAAAATTTGCCTGTCCCTGTAATGCTCCTTCTGCAATTACAAGCATATTTATCAGGCTATATATTAGTATAATAAAGTTAATCGCCCATTGTACCTTGGTAAAAGCAGCTTTCTTCTTACTCATTAATCGGGTAAAAACCATATAATACATAAATATAACGATTACTTTAGAAAAAGTTATTTCCATACAACTACGCATGGTGCTTATCTTTATATCAATTTGAATCAATTTCAACATCCAATCCACAAAAACAACACCTAAAGACTCACATACTGCTATGTAAAAAATAAGAACTTCACATTCAATTATCCGCTTTAATGAATTATCAGAATCATCATAATAAAAGAAATTCGAGATGATAATTATGGCAACGACCCACACAACTAAATTTAAATTCCAAAAATCATAGAGATTTACAATAGAAATTACTATAATTGTAATTATCTCTATCAAATAATAAATGCCTTTGTTTTGATATGTCTTGTTGTACCTGTCATTCATAAACTGAAATAAAATTGCAGTAACAATAAAACAGGATAAACAAGAACATACCACTAATAATAAATCATTCATCTTCTTTCGCCTCAATTAATATTATTGTTCATAAATACATTGATTTTTTTAACAAAATCAGCCTTTCTTTTTTGTGATAACGCAAGTTCCTGACCATTATCCATATATAAAGCATATCCTTTTACTTTCCTAATATGGCGCATATTGACTAGCATTCCCCTGCAATTTACTTCAAAACCGAAGTCTTTTAATTCCGCTGTCAGTTTCTCCATTACATAGGAAAATTTGTAGCAATTATTATTGCATATAATCCTTATCTTTCTTTCAGTTTTTATGTACTCAAAATACAAAATATCTTTCAAGTCTAGTTTAAGGACTTCTACTTCCTTCATATCACTTGTAGTTACATTATAAAATTCCCGCTTTCTGCCTGAAATATCGTCCTCCATATTATCTAGCAGCTCAATGATCTGTTCTCTTACATTTCCATATTTCACAGGCTTTGTAATAAAAGAAAAAGCGTGAACCTTGTTAATTACTTGCTGGCAATATTGTTCATAGCTTGTGACATAAATCAACTTCACTTCCGGGAAACGCTTTCGCAATTCCCTCCCCAAGTCAATTCCGTTTAATTCACGCATGGAAATATCTAGTATTCCAATATCCATACTATATGTCTGCTCCAGCATTTCTTTTCCAGAAGAATAAGTTGTTAGCTTATAGTCAATCACTTCATTCAAACAAATCTCATTGACTATTTGAGATATCATTTTCAAATCAGCTAGCTCATCATCACATATTGCAATTTCGATCATCAAAACTCACCCCTTTTCATAACTAAAGTCATTGAAATTATACCATAGTTTTATCTTATTATCTACTACATACAAACAACAGATAGTTCTATATTTTATATCGAATATAACTTCTATATTACAGTTTTCCTTTTCACGAAAGACATGTTTTTCTGCATGAAATACAAATAAGATCTGTATGGTTTCTCACTAAAAAAGCGGCAAACAAGGGATAATTTATCCCCTGTCTGCCGCTTTCCCTTAGTCTGCTGCCACAAATCTAAATCCTGCAAATTCTTTATCTGACATACCTTTTAATCGTCCAATCACTTTCTCTGACAGTTCCAGCAGTACATTGTCCTCCAGATACTTCATTGCTCTGCTGATTTCCTCAATGACCTCTGTGCGGCTCTCCAAAGTGAAAGTCTTGCTTTCATCTGCAAATATGCAGATGAAATTTACTTCTTCCACAGTAAAATTATGTTCCATGTTCTTACATCTCCCTCTGAC
>WFLX010053719.1_pt1 | contig 24577 bp, 11 predicted proteins | sample 4967041 | NCBI WGS metagenome assembly WFLX01 (sample SAMN12857096, study PRJNA449069) | gut metagenome | isolation source: stool from male and female vole | host: Microtus ochrogaster | place: USA:Florida | collected 2017
TATCCAGGATGCAAATGCAGCCCTCAATATCGTCCGGGAATTTGACGAACCTTTCTGCGCCGGATTAAAGCACATGAATCCTTGCGGAGNAGCTGTAGGCGCAACTATCGAAGAGGCTTGGCAGAAAGCATACGAAGCTGACAAAGTAAGTATCTATGGCGGTATCGTGGCTATGAATCGACCTTTGACACTTGAAGTTGCAAAGGCTATGAAACCAATATTCCTTGAGATCGTAATGGCTCCTTCATTTGATGAGGATGCACTTGAACTTCTTAAAACAAAGAAAAATCTTCGAATTCTTGAAGTTAAGATGGATGGATCAAAGGAGGCACAGCGTCAATATGTCGGTATCAACGGGGGGCTTCTCGTTCAGGATGCTGACACCACTATCAAGGATGTGACTGAAGAGATGACGGTTACTGAAAAGAAACCAACAGAACAGGAACTAAAGGATATGAACTTCGCTTGGCGAATCGTAAAGCATGTTAAGAGCAATGCTATCGTTATAGTGAAGGGTGGAATGACTCTGGGTGTTGGTGCCGGTCAGATGAATCGAGTAGGATCTGCTGAAATAGCTCTTGAACAGGCTCTTGCTTCCGGCAATACGGAAGGTCTCGTCCTTGGAAGCGATGGTTTCCTTCCCTTCGGAGACACTGTAGAACTCGTGGCCGACAAGGGAGTGACAGCCATCGTGCAGCCAGGCGGCTCAATCCGTGACCAGGAATCAATCGACAAGGCAAACGAGAAGGGCCTGACTATGCTTTTCACTGGCATGCGCCATTTCAAACATTGATTTTTTATGGAACATCATCTTTTTTATAGCGAAGCCATTCCTCCGAAGGAAAATCAATTCCAGGTACAGAATATGCATCCGGGACGCGAGGAGGAAATCCGCCCTGGAAAGACGGTGATGGTGATAGGAAGCGGAGGGCGCGAACACGCTATCGTCGATACTCTCTCACGCAGTCCGCAAGTACAGAAGATCTACGCATGCCCCGGAAATCCCGGAATGTCGAAGCATGCTACTTGTGTGCCAATCGGTGTGACAGACATTAAGGATCTTGTGGATTTTGCCAAAGAAAAACGTGTCGACCTAACAGTAGTTGGACCGGAAGCTTCACTTGCAGCCGGAGTAGCAGATGCATTCAAGGCAGAAGGTCTTCGCATATTTGGTCCTACGAAAGCTGGAGCTCGTATCGAGTCAAGCAAGGAATTTGCCAAAGAAATAATGGAGAAATACGGTGTTCCTACCGGTTTCTACAAAAGCTTTGACAATTATGAAGAAGCAAAGGCATACGCTGAGTCACTCCCTCTACCTACCGTAATCAAATATGATGGATTGGCAGCAGGCAAGGGTGTAGTGGTTGCAGCAACAAGAGATGAGGCGGATGCCGCACTTCGTGACATGCTCCTTGACTCTGCTTTCGGACAAGGACGTGTGCTCATCGAGGAATTTCTTGATGGACCAGAATTCTCTTTTATGTGTGCAGTAGGAGGTCGAAAAGTTTATCCTCTTGCTCTCGCACAAGATCATAAACGTGCTTACGACGGCGACAAGGGTCCGAACACGGGAGGCATGGGAGCATACTCACCCCTTCCCTTCATCACTGAAGAAATTCGTCAAAAGGCTCTTAAGGAAATACTTCAGCGCACTGCTGATGGTCTTGCCGACGAAGGTATAGATTATACAGGTATTCTCTACGGCGGACTTATCTTGACAAAAGATGGACCAAAGGTAATTGAGTTCAATGCTCGTTTTGGTGATCCGGAGACAGAAGTAGTGCTTCCTCGTCTCGAAAGCGATATCTATGATCTCTTTGATGCAGCAATCGATTCAGCTGACCATGAGACTAAGTGGAGCGACGAGGCTTGCCTTGGCGTAGTACTCGCATCTGACGGATACCCTGGTTCATACAAGAAAGGAGTTGAATTGGACTTCTCCGATTGCTCAAAAGTCTATCACATGGGAACAGCTGTGAAAGACGGCAAACTCCAAAGTGCCGGAGGACGCGTAGCGATGGTGACGGGAAAGGGCAAGACTCTCGAAGAGGCCGCAGCCAATGCCTACGCCGACGTAAAGAAAGCTTCAAAAGAAGGCCTTTTCTATCGCAACGATATTGGCAAGCATTCTCTTAAATAAAAAAATGAGTCTAATTGGTCTAATTAGACTAATTAGACCAATTAGACTAATAATACAACTAACAACTAAACATGACAGATAGATACGGAAGAGACGTGATGCGTCGCGTCTGGACTGAAAAAAATAAATTTGACGCTTATTTGAAAGTAGAGATTCTCGCTGCTGAGGCTTGGAGCAAACTCGGCGTCATTCCGGAAGAGGACGTGAAGAAACTCTGGGATAAGGCAACTTTCGATATAGACAGAATTAAGGAAATAGAAGTGCAGACTCGCCATGATGTAGTGGCTTTCACTCGTGCTGTCAGCGAAAGCCTTGGCGAAGAACGTAAATGGGTGCATTATGGTCTGACTTCAACTGACGTAGTAGACACAGCAAATGGCTACCTTTTCAAGCAGGCAGATGAAATCATCAAGGAAGATCTTGACAAATTCTGCGAAATGCTTAAGAAACAGGCAATCCGCTTCAAGAATCTTCCTTGCATTGGTCGCACACACGGTATCCATGCCGATATCACAAGCTTTGGCTTGAAGTGGGTGCTTTGGTATGCAGAGATGAAACGCAATGTAGAGCGATTCAAGCTTGCAGCTGCAGGTGTGGAAGTAGGAAAGCTCAGTGGAGCGGTAGGCAACTTCGCAAATATTCCTCCGTTCATTCAGGATTATGTATGCGAACACCTTGGTATTAACTCAGCCGACGTTTCCACACAGGTTATACAGCGTGATCGCCACGCATATTATATGGCAACTCTCGCTCTTATTGCATCAAGCTTGGAGCAGATGGCAATGGAAGTTCGCAACCTTCAGCGTACCGAGGTGCATGAAGTGGAGGAAGCCTTCGGTAAGGGTCAGAAAGGCTCAAGCGCAATGCCTCATAAGCGTAATCCAATCGGGAGTGAAAACATCTGCGGATGCGCCCGTGTGATGCGTGGCTATATGGCCACTGCATACGAGAATGTAGCACTTTGGCATGAGCGTGATATTTCCCACTCTGCTACTGAACGTATTATAATGCCGGACGCAACTATTCTTCTCGACTATATGCTCAACCGAATGATGGGCATCCTCGAAAACCTTACGATTTTCGAAGACAAGATGAGGGCTGACATCTACATGACAAATGGCGTAATATTCGCACAGCGCGTGATGAACGCCCTAATTGGTAAGGGTTGGGTACGCGAACAGGCTTACGACACAGTTCAGCCAGTAGCGATGAAAGCGATGGCAACCGGAAGCAACTACAAGGATCTCCTCCCCCAGACACCGGCAGTGATGGAAATGCTCACCCCCGAGNAACTCGAAGCATGCTTCACATTAGATTACTATCTAAAGAACGTAGACTACATTTATAATAGAAATAATATCAAATAATAATTAGTCCAATTGGTCTAATTAGTCTAATTGGACCAATTGGACAAAAGAAAAATAACACATGAGCGAAAGACTCGTAGTCACCGGCTCCCAATGGGGAGACGAGGGCAAAGGAAAGATCACCGATTATTTTGCTTGCCGTGCCGACATGGTGGTGCGTTATCAGGGAGGCAACAATGCAGGCCACTCGGTGATGTTTGACGGCAAGAAATACTCTCTCCAGAGTATACCATCCGGAATCTTCAACCCGAAGACCATCAATGTGATGGCAAACGGTATGGTAGTCAATCCCGTTTCAGTGATTGCTGAACTCGAAAAACTCCATAACCAGGGCATTACAGACTATCAACTTTATATCTCCGATCGTGCTGCCATGGTGATGCCTTGGCATAGCATGCTTGACGGAGCAAGCGAAAACCTTAAAGGAGATGCAAAGATAGGCACGACGAAGAAAGGAATAGGTCCGGCCTACACCGACAAATATTCCCGTCTCGGTCTCCGTATGGGAGATCTTCTTGATCCCGAATACTTCGCAGAGCGTCTGAAAGCAGCTATCGAAGTAAAGAATATGGAACTCAAGATGTATGGTCTTGAGCCACTCGACTATCAGCAGGTCTACGACCAATATATGGAGATAGCAAAGGTGCTTGGTCCACGTATCTGCGACACAAGTCTTCTTATCGATGACGCAATTCACAGCGATGCGAAAATCCTTTTCGAAGGAGCACAGGGCATGATGCTTTGTATCGACCATGGCACGTATCCCTACGTGACATCTTCATGCCCTTCTGCAGCCAGCATATCCCAAGGTGCAGGAATTGCTCCAAAATGGATTGAAAATGTAGTAGGAGTGGCAAAGGCTTATTGTACCCGTGTAGGAGAAGGTCCGTTCCCGACAGAACTCTTCGATGAAACTGCTCATGAAATACGCGAACGCGGCCATGAATATGGCACAGTGACAGGTCGTCCTCGCCGTATCGGTTGGTTTGATGCAGTGGTAGCTCGCTACACTGCCCGCCTTGCAGGTATCGACTATTGGGCATTAATGCTTTTCGATGTTCTTTCCGGTCTCGACAAGGTTAAGATATGTGTAGGTTATGAACTCGACGGCAAGGAAGTGATGGCACCTCCATCCACAATCCACAAACTTGCCCAGTGCAAGCCCATCTATATTGAGATGGATGGTTGGAAAGAGGATATCACAGGATGCAAGAGCTACGAAGAACTCCCGGAGGCAGCCAAGGCATACGTCAAGAAGATCGAAGAACTTACAGGAACTAAAGTAGGCATCATCTCCGTAGGCCCTGACCGCTCCCAGACTATAATGATATCCGAAAGCCTAAAGGCTTTCTAATGTTGAATGGGGAATGTTGAATGGTGATTACAAAATTCTACATTCGAAATCATTCAAAATTCAACATTCAAAATTCAACATTCGCAATAATTCAAAATTCAACATTCAAAATTCAACATTCGTATGAGTTTTACCGATGAAAAAATAGCATTGGATGGATTTACATTTGATGATGTATTGCTCATCCCGGCATATTCAGAAGTGATCCCGAGCGAAGTTAAGCTTGCTACACGCTTCTCACGCAATATACCTCTCAACATACCTTTTGTGTCTGCTGCGATGGATACAGTCACAGAGTCGGATATGGCTATAGCAATGGCACGTCAGGGAGGCATTGGAGTCATTCACAAAAATATGAGCATCAAGGCGCAAGCTGATCAGGTTCGCCGTGTAAAGCGCGCCGAGTCAGGCATGATCTATGATCCAGTGACCATTCATGGCGACCAGACTGTAGGTGATGCACTCCAGTTGATGCACGACAATCATATCGGAGGTATTCCTGTAGTGGATGCTGATGGTAAACTCGAGGGTATTGTGACAAACCGCGACCTCCGTTTCCAAAAAGATATGAGTATCCTTATCAAGGATGTGATGACCAAAGAAAATCTTGTCACCACTCGCAAACCAGGTCTGACAGAAGCTTCTGAAATTCTTCTAAAGCATAAGATTGAGAAACTTCCTGTAGTGGATGAAAATGATAAACTAATTGGCCTTATCACTTACCGTGATATCACTAAGATTAAGGACTATCCAAATGCAGCAAAGGACAGCAAAGGTCGTCTTCGCGTTGCCGCAGGTGTTGGTGTCACTTCTGACACACTCGATCGTGTTAAGGCTCTCGTAGAGGCAGGTGTAGACGCAATAGTTATTGACACTGCTCACGGACACAGCCAGAACGTTGTGAATACCTTGAAGAAGGTGAAGGAAGCCTATCCTGAGCTTGACGTAGTGGTGGGAAATATTGCTACGGGAGATGCTGCTAAATATCTTATTGAAAATGGTGCTGACGGCATTAAGGTTGGTATTGGACCCGGTTCAATTTGTACTACCCGCATTGTGGCAGGTGTAGGTGTGCCCCAGCTTACCGCAATCTTTGAAGCCGCTAAAGCAGCTCACGAACTTGGAGTGCCGGTAATTGCCGACGGTGGTCTTCGATATTCAGGCGATGTAGTGAAAGCTCTGGCAGCAGGTGGTGACAGCGTTATGATGGGTTCGATGTTTGCAGGCACTGAGGAATCTCCGGGTGAGACTATCATCTACAATGGACGTAAATTCNAANCTTNTNNTGNGANGGGCTCTATCTCCGCTATGCAGGCTGGATCAAAAGACCGTTATTTCCAGAGNGAGAAAACTGACAGCAGCAAGTTTGTGCCGGAAGGTATNGAAGNGCGTGTTCCTTACAAAGGANCCCTGAGCGAGACTGTTTATCAGCTCGTTGGGGGTCTCCGCAGCGGTATGGGCTATGTGGGAGCTCCTGACATCGACCATCTCCACGATGCTAAGTTTGTCAAGATCACTTCCGCCGCTGTAATCGAGAATCACCCGCATGATGTCACAATAACCAAAGAAGCTCCTAACTATACAAGAGGAAATTAATCGTAATAAGGGCTTTAAAGCCTTAAGAGCCTTTAAAGCCCTTATAGCCCTTAATCAAATAAAACAAAATAATTTTGGAAAAGATATTAATTTTAGATTTTGGCTCCCAATATACGCAATTAATAGCTCGAAGAATCAGAGAATTGAACGTATATTGCGAAATCCATCCTTATCATAAAGCTCCTGAAATTGACGGCGATGTAAAGGGTGTGATCCTCTCCGGTAGTCCTTACTCTGTCAATGATCCGGAGGCACCCAAGCCTTCATTGGACGCTTTTAAGGGTAAACTTCCGCTGTTAGGCGTGTGCTATGGTGCACAACTTCTTGCCCAGATGGCTGGAGGCACAGTCAAAGGTGCTCCGAGCCGTGAATATGGTAGAGCAATGCTGACTGTAGTTGATGATAATGACCCATTGGTGCATGGACTCCCCTCTCCTACCCAAGTTTGGATGAGCCATGGCGATACAATCACTGACATCCCAGACTCATTCCATATTATAGGAAGCACTGAGAATGTACGTGTGGCAGCTTACCATATTGAAGGTGAACAGACTTGGGGTATCCAATTCCACCCTGAGGTATACCATTCAANAGACGGCACTCAACTTCTCCGCAACTACGTAATCGGCATCTGTGGATGTTCCGGCACATGGAGTCCTGACTCATTTATTGAGACTACAGTTGCTGAATTGAAGGCAAAGATTGGTGACGATCAGGTAATTCTTGGCCTTTCCGGTGGTGTAGATTCGACTGTAGCAGCTGTTCTTCTCAACAAAGCTATAGGCCATAATTTGCAGTGTATATTTGTAAATAATGGGTTGCTCAGACTTAATGAGTTTGAGGGAGTATTGGAGCAATATAAGGGCATGGGCCTGAATGTGAAAGGTGTCGATGCCAGCGAAAGATTCTATACCGACCTTGCAGGAGTCACCGATCCTGAACAGAAGCGCAAGATCATTGGACGTGACTTTGTCGAAGTTTTCAATGAGGAGGCACAGAAATTTAATGGTGCTCGTTGGCTTGCACAAGGCACTATTTACCCGGATGTAATAGAGAGTGTAAGCGTAAATGGACCTTCCTGTACCATTAAGTCACACCATAATGTCGGAGGACTTCCGGAGAAGATGAATCTCAAGGTTGTCGAACCACTCCGTCTCCTCTTCAAGGATGAGGTTCGTCGCGTTGGAAAGGCTCTTGGCATCGATCCTCAATTGCTTGGCCGCCATCCTTTCCCGGGACCAGGTCTGGGAATCCGTATCCTCGGAGAAGTTACCGCAGAGAAAGTGCATGTCCTTCAGCAAGCAGACGATATCTTCATCAGCAATCTCCGTGAAGCAGGACTTTATGACAAGGTGTGGCAAGCAGGAGCTATTCTTCTTCCGGTTCAAAGCGTAGGAGTTATGGGCGATGAGCGCACATACGAACGCTGTTGCGCACTGAGAGCAGTCATCTCCACCGATGGAATGACAGCAGACTGGGTACATCTGCCCTACGAATTCCTTGCAAAAGTCAGCAATGAAATCATCAACAAGGTCCGCGGTATCAACCGCGTAGTCTACGACATTTCCTCAAAACCACCAGCCACAATCGAATGGGAATAATGAGGAATGTTGAATGAGGAATGTTGAATGTTGAATGTTGAATGTTGAATGTGGAATGTTGAATGTGGAATGTTGAATGTTGAATTAAATGTTGAATGTTGAATTATGGGTAGAAAGGAAGATAATGTTGTCCTCAATAAGGCAAAGGATTTCGCAGTCCGTATAATTAATTTATATAAACATTTGACTTCTACAATGAATGAGTATGTTCTATCTAAACAGATATTGCGAAGTGGAACTTCTATTGGAGCAAATCTATGCGAAGCTGAAGAAGCAATTTCAAAAAAAGAATTCGCTTCGAAAGTCTATATGGCTTTGAAAGAAGCTCGCGAAACAGAGTATTGGCTTGAACTTCTCAAAAGAACTTCATATATATCAACAACCGAATACGACAGTCTGAATTCCGATTGTGATGAGCTANTGAGATTGATTGTAACGATAACAAAAACTCTCAGGGCAGAAAAATTTTAAATAAAATAATAAAAATAATTAAGGGTCGCAATACTTATAATTGCGACCCTTACTCTTTATTGATTGAAATTTGACTTCAAAATTCAACATTCAAAATTCATTAGAATTGAATTTTCAGGGTTTCTTTCTCGTTTTCTGATTCGAGGAGAAGGATGTAGATACCGGGAACGAGATTTAGCTGAGTTTTGGCATTAGCCGTGGCATTTTTCTTAATTGTCTCAACAGAACCAAGAAATACCCCAACTGTGTCGTAAACCTTGCACACTACTTGAGCCGAATCATCAATCATACTTACTCCTGAGCCTTCTACGACTTTCAAGATACCGGTAGCATCTGTCAAACCCATGAAATCCCATTCAAGGCCTTCTGGAAGTGTAGGAAGCGAGATATTCGGAGTGCCGCTGAAGTTCTCGGTCTTCCAGAGACGGAATTCATCACCTATTGCGGGTATGTATTCAACATTCATTGTGACCACTACATTACCGTCAATCTTTAGATTACCCTTTACGTCAAGATAAGAACAGTCATTGTTCTTGCCTGCAGCTCTTAAATATAAACTTAAAGTGGCATCTTCATTCACAGTCACATTACCAGTTGAGAATACCGGTCCGTAATGATGAGGATTGGAATCGGAAAAAGACCCTGGCTCGAGAACACCATTTCCTGAAACAGTTATATTGCCCACTGTACCACGACCTCGTAATTTACCATTCCCTTCTATAGTGAGGGGTGCTGTAAGGAATGTGTTGTTGTAAGGCGATTTTGATGCGTTAAGGGATATGGTGCCGTCATTTACGGTTAAGCTTGTGATTTCATTCATTACTTTTGTCATTGACAAATCGCATTTCCCACTCTTCACAATCTTAGGTTTGCCCGTGAAGGTTCCGGAATAACTAATTTTCTTTTCATCATTAGCGATAGTAAGTGTGCCACTACCATGATAAACACCACTTCCTTTAAGACTTGCAAGTTTCATATTGCGATCTTGTGCGTTGAAAGTCACGCCGGAAGAAATGTTGAGAGTAGCTTTTGGCATACCAAAATTGTTATCCCACTTAAAGTCGGGATCGTAAGCACCGCGTTTATGATGATAAGCTACCACTTCACCTTCAAATTCTGACCAGTCACCCGTAAGATCACAACGTACTCCGGCGGCATACACCGAGAATGTCCCTGAACCTGTCAGTTTTCCAGTGTATTTGCATCGAGAATCAAGATACAGCGCACCTCGATTGCCTTCAGCAACAATATAATTTGTTGGATTAGTGCTGTAAGTATACATACTTTCCGGATCCCACAAAGCTCCATTTACAAATTCCACTGTTCCAGGGAGTGAAATCACATCGCTAACCTCAGAAGCATTGACAGTTCCTTCTTCAATCACCAGACGACTCATAGAATTTCCTCCAGCAAGATTTAGGATTCCTTTTCCTCGTTTATAAAGACGCTGCCCTACTCCACCGGCAAATATACCGGAAGTAGTAGTCAAAGTCAATCCATTAGGAACTTCCAGAGCAGCATTGCCATTAGACATCGAAATACGTTGACCCATCGTACCGGATGCATTAACAGCAAGAGTAGCCCCATTATTAATATAAATACGGGAATTTACATCAGAGAGAGCACCCAAGTCGTTACCAATATTATTTGAAAACACTCCTACTACGAGTTTTCCACCATTGATGTAAGTACCGCCAGTGTAACTATTGATATTATTTATCGTAAGGGTACCCTGTCCTTCTTTGAGAAGTTTTGTATCGCCTACTATCTGACCTTCACCTTCCAAAATGAATTCTTTTTCATTATTATTAAAGATCACACTTGCAGGCTGGAGCCTTCCGCAAATTATAATATCCGTAGACTGCGCAGAATCATCGAAAATCACTTCATCACCCGGCACAAACACATCATCTTCTCCGGTTTCATCGTTTTTGAAAGCTACTGAATGGTCAAGATCCCACATAGTAGACTCGGCACCTGTCCAAGTCTTGATGCCAGGATCGTAAGCAGAGAGATTAGCATAAAGTTTTCCATCCTCATAAATAATTTCTTTTTTCATCCCTTCCAGACCAATAAGAATCAGGTCGCTGAGATTGCCATTGATTTCTCCGAGTTCACCAATAAGATATTTTCCTGAGGGAAGCGTTTCTGAATCCTCCGCGACATGAGCCATGAATTTTATTATCGGTTGTAGATATTCAGGGCCGTTGGTCCAATCTTTCTTTTCGATAGTGAGCTTTTCAGCATTTATATGATCAATAGTTCCATCTGAGAATGCATCAAGTTCGACAATAGATCCAAATCCAAGCGTTAAGTCCCCGGTTGAAATAGAACCTGCTCCTTTATCGTCGCCAATACGAAGCACTGAGGCATAGTTCATATCAATTCCTTGAGGAGCGTTGAGAGAAGATGTCTCAAGAACACCGAAGTTATCGATCCATATAGGGCTATTTGTCAGTTCTCCATTCACTTTAACAGTACCTGCCCAAATTTCAGTCTTACCACTGAAAGGATGAATACCACCAGGAAGCACAAGCTTACCGTCTCCTTGCTTTATGAGGCGCATATCACCAATGAAAGAGCCTGTGCTGATTGTGTGAGTATAGGTCTTGATTGTGATGTTGTCATTGTTATTATGACCTTCCACCCATGTGGGTGTGTTGACTGTAAGGATAGAAGGAGCCACGCCGTCAACGGCTGAGATAGTCATATCTCCAGTTTCGCATAGAAGAACGTGCTTCCCATTTACAGATGCATCTATAGAGGCACCATTAGCAATTTCAGTACGCCCTGTCATCGTGAGAGGGGCTGGAGGAACAATTCGGTCTTCAAATTCACTGAGCATGAAGCTTNTGTGCGGANTCTGATNGTANCCACACATTNGCCAGTTCANTGCATTANNNTATTGATGANCATNCCATAATGNGTATACTNTNTATTCAGTAGGTATGTCTGTGGAATAGATGCGAATATTATTATCACCGTCACGCATTATGTATTCCTCACGCCAGTCACCCAAAATATCACCTTGGAAGCAAGGAGTACCCTTGGTGTCATTATTGGTCTTGCTTCCTTCGAGAGTGGCAATCTTTCCTTGTTTAGCTTTGTAGATAACACCCGCAGTGTTCTTTCCATTGCCATAGTCGAATGATTCATCACAGAGATCACCATCCCAGTAAACTCGGAAGTTTTGTGTGATTGAAACAGAAGATTTATCATCACCTACAATAGCTTTATGAGAAGCTCCACCGATAAGAGCAGCATCACGGGATGTGACTCCTTCTGCGCCGGGATAATCATCTATGAAGTTGCCCATATTGGCCCGTCCATCATCATTTCCTCCAATAGTGCGGTAGAAGATCTTTGAAGTTGTTGCATCCCTGAAATTGTTATTCGGGTTGTCCTCGTTGCAAGCGAAAATTTCTTGCCCATGGTTGTATGGGTCAAAGTTACCGACATGATGAGAGTCTCCATGTCCAAGGCCTGTAGTAGAAAGACCATTTCCGTTATCATCTATCACCATCGAACCATATACGATCTCATCTCTTCCATCCCAGTCAACATCAGCAATGCTAAAATTATGATATCCTTGACCATACCAANGCCNTTCGTTGCCATTNCAACGCCAACGTTCNACGAGTTTATGNTTAACCGGGTCGATATNATACGCAATCATCTTGTGCNTTGTATAAATGCCACGTGCAAGAAAAAGACTTGGCTTTCGACCATCAAGATAAGGAGCGGCAAACATATACTTAGAAGAACGATGTCCGTATCCATCACCCCATTCATTGTTGACAAGAGTATCGTATGCCCCCCCACTGAGAATGCCATTTGGATTTTTTTCCGGTTCTACTCTCATGAGTGGATAATCGATACATTCGTATGGTTCACCCGTCTCTCCATTAGCATAGACGAGATATTCCTTACCCCAATGAAGGAACCATTGGCCATCAGGCCAAGAATTGCCACGATAGTTGATAGAAGCGTCACCAACTGTGTATGAGGATCCATCGGCTTGATGAATCACAGTGCCGTCGGCGGCTCGGAATACGACTTCAGCTTTACCATCCAGGTCCCAGTCTGTCGCAATGATATTGATTTCGTTATTTTGGAAGTCACCGATATTAGGACCAAAATTGATCCACCATTTCACGCTTCCGTCCATTTCGAGACATTCTACAACTGTGAAGATACCATTGTCACCATCATGATAACTGGAAGCACCATTGTCATACTTCATCAGAATCTCAAGCTCTCCGTCGCCGTCAACATCTGCTACTGTCGCATCATTAGGAGTTAGAGGAGCTGTGATTTCCACTGCGTGCTGTGGCTTGATGATGGTATAGTTCTTTTCCCATGGAGCCACAGGAACACAATTATCCAATTCCACACCATTCACCACAGCCTTTACAGTGTAGGTGTCGTTGGTAGTACCGGATACATCAGTAAAATTTGACACTTTCAAAGGAGTGTCATTAAGTTTTATGGAGCCACGATAGATGTTGTATTCAGTGCCATCCCACTCCTCGGCGTTGATACGCCAGGAGCAAAACACGCCTGCATCCGTTTTCATGGCCACGAGTCCTCGACCGAGCTGGTCGGTGACTCGTTGTGCTAATACAGACGGAGCCATTGCCACTGCAATTCCACATGCCAATAAAATTTTCTTTTTCATAATATAGGTCAGTTATTATTTCTTCTAAAATGCAAATTTAAATTAAATCATGTCTTTTTGCAATTTAATTTAGTTAATTTTACAAAAAAATGCGAAAAAGGACACACCTTTCGGTGCGTCCTTCATTAGATATTTATCAGAAACGATTATTTAACGATGATCTTCTTGCCATTGTGGATGTAAAGACCCGGACGAGTTGGCTGAGCTACACGTACACCGTCGATAGAATACCAATTGTTGTCACCGTTTACAACATTCTCAATGCTTTCTACAGAATTATCCTGATTCTTATCCTTGAAGATGACAAGTTTAGTTAGAACTGTGTCGATACGATAGAGNGCATANTGGATGTNGTAAGTGCCATCTTCATTCTCAAGAGCGTAGCTAACACCTTCTCTTTTCAGATTTGGCAACGCATCCGGTGTAGTAAGAATCTTCTTTGCATTAAGTACGATATCTTCACCAGCAAGAACTTCATAATATTCCTGATCAGTTGCTACTGTCGGGTGATTTGAGTTGCCGCCATAGTTGTTAATGTAGTTTGCAAGAACGAAGTCTGAACCNTNNACGTTNAAGATAGTGACNTCATTNTAGTTGTTGGCAGTCTCGTCGTTGTAAACACCAAGATGTTTCATGTAGCCTACATTGCGGGCATTATCAAACAATCCAAGACCATCGAAATATATGGTATTGTCCTGATCCGCTGCGATCACGCTATATTCAATCACGTTAGTTGTATTGTCTTCAGCAACGAAGCCGAAAGGATAGACAGTCTTAGCCACTGTTACAACTTCGCCATCAACTTCTTTTTCTTCAGTCTCGGTAGATGAAGTGTAGTAGAGACGCTTACGGGCAGTCCAGTTGTTGAAACCACTTGTTGCAGAACTGTTAAGAATCTCCCATGATGTGAAGCCAGCAGCAGCAACTTCCGCGTCGCTCATGCGGGCGAAGTCCCAAGTTTTACCTGCTTCGAACTCAATATCATTCACTTCTGTGGTTGTAGCGCTTTCATAGCCGAATGCCTTTGTTGTGATGGTGAGAGTACCTTCTTCTTCTACAGAAACTTTTACGCCGGAAGTCTGATCTTCTGCGCTGATTTCATTTCCGCTCTTGCCAACAAACTTATAGTCGATGAAGATGGTTGGGCGAAGAGGTACGTCTGCATTGTCAACTGAAAGAGCATAAGTCTTGGCAAAGCCGGTATTTACAGATTGAACAGTTGCAGTTGCAACAGGAAGCACTACGGGTGTACAATCCACGGTTACTGATACCTTCTCTGATGTTGCTGTGCCGCTGGTAGTCCATGCAGTAAGGGTACCGCTTGTTGTAGTCTCATATACGTATGCGCCATCCTCTGTCTCATCGTATGGAATTTCAAATTCAGTGCCGTCAGTTCCGATGATGTGGAGGGTTTCATCAAAACCGCAAGTTATGGTATAGGCACGCATGTTCAGGTTCACTTCTTCATCAGCGGTCTGGCCAAGACGGGTCAGGGCTATTGCAGCGGGAGCGGCATAGTCATAATCAGATTCGAAAGAAACCTGAATATTGTCGATATCATAAATGGTGTTGGTGCGGGCAAGCATCACCTCAAGACCTTCTGCATACATGCTGATTTCACTGCCATCTGCGATATTGGTCTCGGGCACGATGTAAGTTCCTTCTTGAATCGTCTGATCGTCAAGGGTCTTGAAAGTATACTCGACTTCACGAGTTTTTACGTTCACGTTAAGATCCACTCGATACCATGTGCCTGTCTGAAGCGTTTTGGGATCAGAGTAATCAATGGAATACGAAACTGTTACCTCTCCTGTTTCTTCGTTTGTTTCCTCTTTAACAACTGTTCCGCCATAAATTGCATAGAGCGAAGGATCTTTTGTGCCATCATCTACCTGAGATGCGTTAAACAGATAGTTCTGCCAATATCCTGCCGGGCTCCAAGGAGTTCGATAAGGCTGGTTTTGAATCGGATCATGGTTGGTGAAGATTGTAATGCCGCTGTTATACTGGTTGCAGGTATTATTGGCAATCTGATACTCGAATTGTACGTTGTAAACTTCTTTACCTTCATTCTCAAGGAGATTGGTACCTTCGCTATCAAGGAAGATGTCTGATCCCCATTGAACCNAGGTGCTTCNANCANTNTGNCNATTTTGNTTGANTTCAANGAANGATCCGAATGAATCTGATGCGATGGTCATAAGACNGCGATACGCTTGCCATCCGATTGCTACTGGATCATCTGCAGCCTCGAAGTTCTGGCGATACAGAACGCGAGTAGACGCAAATGACTGGAGTGCCATGCACGCAACTCCAAGAGTTAATAAAGATTTCTTCATAAGAAAAAATGTTAGTTAATAAATGTTAATGAACTTTTGAGTTATCTTTTTTGGTACCTACAGAGGAGTTCAAGCCTCTGTAGGTGAATCGAGATCAGTAATTGATCAATAATACTTTATTGTTGAAAGTTAAATACTACCATCCGGGGTTCTGCTCGAGTGCTCCAGACTTGAGCACTTCCGACTGCGGGATAGGCCAGAGATAGGCATGATCACCGGGCCATGACCTCTTGGTGATATAAGCGGGATTGGTNANTGGTGTATAAGTNAGTTCATCACCGTTTTTCGTGATGCTCCATTACGTTGATGTCGACGAAATACTGCGGTGCTTTCTTCCAGCGGCGCACATCATACATGCGGTGACCCTCAAAAGCGAGTTCCACGAAGCGTTCGTTCTCATATCTTTTCTCAAATTCGGATGCATTCAGACCCGTAGGAAGCTCAGGCTGTCCGGCACGTTTACGCACTGTATTGATAGCAGCAGCTGCTGAAAGGTTGAAGCCGTCGGGAGTGTCATAGCCGTTGCCGCAATAGTTGAAGAGTGCCTCAGCATAGTCAAGATATACCTGTCCTAATCTGAACAGAATCCATGTATGCTTTGATGTATTCTGTCCTGTTCCGGAAATCTTGTTGTCGCCGCATAAATATTTCTTTAGGTAATAACCGGTGGGAGTGCCATACTGAGCGCTTCGCGAGTCGCTTCCGCCGAGCCATAGCTCGAGACCTTCATGCTCAAGGGAGGTTGGCCATTTCTCGCCGCACACAGCTACAGTTGCGTTAAGGCGAGAGTCTCGATCCTTATACGGATCTTTAGGGTCATATCCTGAAGCCTGATCAGTAATTGGTAGACCGTTTTTCATTTCGTAGGCAGATACGAGGTTTTCTGTTGGGCAGTTGCCACCTCCGGCATTGAGGATGCTCGTGGGGAAGTTATACCTTTCGAAGGAGTTACTGTCTCCAGCGCGTGCAGCAAAGATTATTTCCTTGTTGGCATCCGCATCATTCCAGTTAGTATTGGAAAAGAGTATGGAATAATCATTAGCCAATGTCATATTGCGTTTTTTACATTCGTCTATACAGGCTTTGCCGCAGTCGGCAGCATGTTTCCACAAGGCTTTTATCTCCACGTCTGTCTTCCCTTCGCTGAATAGAGGAGAGGCATGGTAGAGGGCTGCGCGTGCTCGGAGTGCGAGCACACCGAGATTGTTCACACGTCCGGGTTCGTTTTCCAGAGAGTTGTAGGCTCCAGAATAGTTCTGAATTATCTCATCCTTGATGGCATCACATTCGCTGTCGATGAAGTCGAAAATTTCGTCGGCCGATACTCGCGGCTTATTGTTGGCTTCCTCGGCGTTGAGGTTTTCAGTGATCAGGGGTACTCCGCCATACTGACGCACGAGCAGGAAGTAATAGTAGGCTCTCAGGAAGCGTACTTCCCACTGGTAGTTCTCATATCTGATCATCTGATCGGGATAGTCTTTCTCCAGCTTATGCTCCGGGAAAGTAAGGTCGGAATAGTCGGCAAGGTAGAGATTGCAATATCCTATTGCCTCCCATGCTTTACTCCATGTGTAGCTATTAGTTGAGGTTGCGTTCCATGAGCCGTTGTAGTAACGCTCGATGGCGTTTCCTTCATGGCTATAGACAGCCTCGTCTGTGGCGGAACATAGTGAGGCGCCTCCATACATCTGGCCAAAATCGTAGTCAAGATTCTGATAGATCTTGGATGTGATTTTACCCACGCTTTCAAAATCCCTCTTGATCAAAGCGTCATCNTTGATCTTGATCTCCTTGTGGTCCATCTGGTCGGAGCAAGCGGAGAGGCAGAGACTCAGAAGAGCGGCACCGCTGATTATATATCTAAGTTTCATTAATCTTTATGGTTTGAATGGTGAAAGGTTAGAAAGTGAGTTTCACTCCTACTGCTACCTGGCGAGAGGTCGGTGCCACTATTCCGGTGGCTTCTGGATCGCGGTCCGTCAGTTTGTCCTTACCTCCGGTGGCTATGTTGCATAGGTCTACGCCGCGGACGAAGAGAGTCGCGTTGCGTATAAACTTGGTTTTGGCGAGCAGGTTGCTGTCGAAGTTATAATAGAGTTCAATGTTGCGGAGCTTCAGATAGGAGCGGTCACGCTGCCAGTAAGTACTGGTCATATAGTTGTTGGCGTTGCTTTCTGAACTTAGGCGGGGATAAAGAGCGTCTGCAACGTTATTGTCTTTGCTCCAACGGTTGTCATACACTTCCTGACTGAGCGAGCTGTTGTTGATCAGACCCCAGTAGTAGCCCTGTGACCACAGGTTGCAGCCGTAGTTGCCTGTACCCTGGAAATGTGCCACGAGGCCGATTCCCTTGTATTCCGCACCTAAGTTGAACGTGTAGAATATTTCGGGGCATACCGAGTTCTTGCCGATTCTTGTCACGTCGTTGGCATCAATTACATTGTCGCCATTGATATCTCTATATTTGATGTCACCTGGACGAACAGTTGAAAATGTCTGAGTTGGAGAATTGTCTATTTCTGCTTGAGAAGTGAAAATTCCCTCTGCGATAAGTCCATAAGTTGATCCAAGAGGGTCTCCCGTACGGTCAAGGTTAGCAAAGGCCACTGGTTCCTGCGCCATGTCGAGTATCTTGCTCTTTGCGTAGAGGAAGCTTCCACCTGCCATTACGTTCCAATCGCCGAAATTCTTATTGAAGTTCAATTCAATATCCACTCCGCGGTTGTCGATCTTACCCTGATTCTTGAAGGGGGCTGTGAATCCGATGAGGCTTGAGTATGCTCCCGCGCCGTCAACGAAGATATCGTAGTGACGATTGAAGAAGTAGTCTGCAGTCAGGTTGATGCAGCCGAGGAAACTTGCGTCAATACCCACGTCATATTTTGCCACCTTCTCATGCGAAGGATCGACCATGGGGAGCTGGTTGACGGTCACAGTACCGCTACCGTCATATTTCTCTGTCCAGGGGTAACCACCACCGCTGATGGTGTAAGACTGGAGATAATATGTCCATACGTTGTCTCCCGGCAAGCGGTCGAGATTCTGNATGCCCCATGATGCACGGGCCTTCAGGAAATTGACNGGTTTTTCTTCATCGTTCAGGATGACTGCGCCGAGTGAGACGTTGGGCGAGAAACTCCACTTCGTGCCTGGTGCCAGACGTGATGAGCCCATCTCAGCCAGAGCGACACCGAGTGAAAAGCGATTGGCAAAGGTATATTGACCCCAGAAAGAGGCATTGTGGCGGTAGATGTCGGTATTGATTCCCATTGGGCTCTCATAATCGTAATTATACTTGAGCTGCGCCATTACATGATGCTTTTCCGCGAAAGTGTTGTCATACTGGAATCCGAGCCATGCAGTGAGACGGCGTCCGAAGTTGCGGAGGCTTGCTCCCGATCCCATTGCAGTTGCTTGGTCGTCGATCTGCCAGTAAGATGACAGGGGCGCTCCGTTTTCCCATCCTGTCACGCTCGACATACCGAAATTATACTTCTTCGAGTGGTCTTCGGTGATGTTGTTNTGGATGTCGTAGCTTGCGCCGATATTGAACTTNAGTCCTTTGGTGACCATGCAAAGATCCTGNACGATCTCNGCGTTGAAGAAGAGNGAGCGGTCGAAGATTTTGTAGTAGGCAGCGTCTGTCGACTGAGCAACGGGGTTGAGGTCGCCACTCCAGGTTGTGTTGCCACCCCATAGGCCGTTTTCGTTCCTTATAGGGAAAGCAAGTGCCGGCACCTGATAGGGGAGCGACCAGAGATTCACTTCATTGCCCGGCGACTGCATCTCGCCTATGGAGGTAAAGATGTTGGTCTTGAACTGGGTGTATTTGAAGAGGTCTACATCAAGATTGATGCGGATGTTGGTGCGCATGAATTTATCTTGTGTAGAATAACCTTCGTTCTTGTTGTGGTTCTTGATGAAGCCGTCGCTATAGAGAAAGTTCACCATGGAGAAATAGCGAAATTTTTGTCCTCCGCCTGTGAACTCAACAGATGCGCGGTCGCCATTTGCATGATTGCGGAAAGTCTCGCCCACCCAGTCCACATTCGGGTAGAGGTGGGGATATTGTCCGCTTGCGATGGCTGCCAAGTCCTGCTGATTGTAGCGTGGATCCCTGCCTTCATTGATGAGAGCCTCGTTCATTGCATTGGCATAAGTGAGTCCGTCTACAAATCGGGGCTTGTTGGTGAGATTGGAGAAGACATGTTCATAGTTCACCTTTATATGCTGGGAGTTGTATTCACCGCGTTTGGTGATGACGTTGATTACGCCGTCGGCACCTTTATAGCCGTAGAGAGCGGTGGCTGCTGCATCCTTGAGGAGCTGCACCTCGAGCACTTCCTCCGGGTCAATGGCATCGATATCACGCTCGATACCGTCAACGAGGATGAGTGGAGTGCTACCCGACAGGCTTTGAAGACCACGGATATAAAATGTAGGATTTTGCTGATATAGCGTTCCGTTTCCGGCAAGGGTGATGAGGCCTTTACCGTGTCCGATCAGCGAGTTGGCGATATTCTTGGCGCTGCGTTCATTGACGGCGTCGTTTTTGATCACACTCACCGAGGCAGTGGAATTCTCCCGTGTGACACCCAGGTCTACGCCGATGTTGTATTCCTGCGAAAGCCAAGTCTCGGGAGCTATGCTGTCAGCGGCTTCCTGGGCCGTGGCTGGGAGAGACAGCCCGGCGGCAAGAGTCATTAGAAAAATATATCTGAATTTCATATGATTTCTGATGTTGTTAATTGGTTAGTATCGCTATCACCAGCCGGGGTTCTGGATAAGGCCGTAGCCCTTGTTGACTTCATCCTGAGGGAATGGCATCATCAGCCATTTCTTCAGATCATTAGAGTTCTTATCCATATTCCAGAATACGCGATTACCCTGCGTGAGATCGAAGATTTCATACTCAAAACGAGCCGGTTCTACCTGACCGCTGTTCTTGTCATCGCCAAACCAGGGAGCTGTGCGGCGCACCCATTTGTTCTGAGCGTTCTTAATCATTCGGAAAGTTGCCAAGCCGTGAAGTTTCTTAGTCATCCAATCGGTGCGCTTGCGTCGGATCATGTCGATATAGCGGGCATTGGTCATTCCGAGCTCGCAGGCGCGTTCACGAAGTATTTCCTCTATGAGGTTCTCCTTGTTGTTCTTGAGGTCGAGTGCTGTATTGCAGCTGACGATTCCCTTCAGTCCGACACGTGAGCGGATTTTGTCGATTTGCGTGATGGCTTCATCGTTTCTACCACATTCAGCAAGACATTCAGCATACATAAGGAGCATGTCGGGTATGGTGAGAACGTTCCAGTGCATGTTGGGGTCGCGCCACCATTCGTCGCGGTTAAGCACATATTTATAAGCTCCAAAACCAGTTGGGCAATAAGATGTGAGTGATTCTGTGACGGTGTAATCTGCCGGATCTTTGACACATGCACCGGCATCCTGGCCGCCAACCCAAAGCTCCTTGATATTGCCTCCGGCTGTGCCGTCTGTCGATTGCAATGTAAGCAGTCCCGGTGTGCCGGTGACGGTTACATTCTCATAAAGACGAGGGTCACGTGAGGCAGTCTTAGAGAAGCCACCTCGAATTTCTTTGTAGTTGTAGAAGAGTTTGTCGTACGTGCCGTTGAGACAAGTGTAAACCTCCCATGTGATATTAGAGTCTTTCGCATCATCATAAGAATGGGAATATTTAAAATCTTTCTCGCGGTCAAATGGCTTACCGTCGCTCCATGGGAACATCTCTACGTATTCCAGCGAGGGAGAATATACGAGACGACGCACACCGTTCTCAACCCAGTTCCATGAGAGCCAGCTATATGCTCCTTGAGTTCCGAAAATACCGGCTACCTTTGTCCAGTGGATATTCTCGGGGCTATCGTCAAACATATAGCCTCGGCGATATGCAAGGCGATACCCGTTGACGTCTTTTTTCGATGCCTCATACAAGTGATAATAGTTACCGTTCTTCTCGTTCTCTCTCCAGAAGTCTTCAAAGGCTGCAAGTGCACGCTCCCAGCGTTTGGGGTCGTAGTTGCCATACCATACGAGGTTTTTCTGTTCAGCCTCGGATTCGCCTCCCATGTAAGCCTCGTTTGAGTTGTAGAGAGGTGAGGCTGCGAGCCAGAGCACCTGTGCTTTCAGAGCCATCACGCCGGCTTTGGTCCAACGTCCTGTCTGGCGTGAACTGGTCTCATCATCATTGCCGTTGTATGCCCAGTAGAGATAAGGAGCAGCCTCGTCACACCATTTCACGATTGCATCGACTGTCTGCTCGAATGTGCATCGTTCGCCGATATGACGTTCTCCATATTCATCATTGACGATCTCCCCTGCGTCGGAGATTGTCTTCTCTATGATCGGGAGCCCACCATAATGGGGAAGAAGAATGGAATATTCAAAGGCCTGTATTGCCTTGGCCTGGGCNACCATATAATCCTTCTGCTTGTCAGTCATGTTCGGGTGAAGATCTTCACGATAGATGTTTTCCTTCATGACTGACACTTCGTGCACCACTTTCCAAACGTAGTCGTTGGTATATGAGATCAGAGGGTCTTCCTTTGATGACATCGTAGCGGTGTAGTATGAGTTCCACACTTTGGAACCTGCCCAGTGAAGTTGATACAAGTCTGTGAGTGCATCAAGTTTGCCATTGTAGACTCCGGCAGCCTGATTCTTGTCTTGGTTGTAGGGCAGACCGTAGTATTGCTTGTTGTATATGTTTGTCAGGAACTGGTTGATGTAGTCCGGATTCGAGAAGATTGAGTCCAGATTCATCGTGCCGCCGGGTGCCTTGTCGAGGAAGGCATTGCCTACCTGCACCTCGTCGGTGCAGCCGGTAGCGCCGATTGCTGCCAGTGCGAGAGCGAATATGCTGTGAAATATTTTTTTCATGATTTCGTTTCTTTTTCTTTAATGCAATTAGAAACCGACCTTCAGACCTACGGTATATGTACGGGTGAGTGGATAGTCAGGAGAGCTGCTCGCGCGATTCTCTGGGTCGCCCCATTTATACTTCGATACGGTAAATAGGTTGTAGGCACTGAATGAGAGCTGAAGATTCTTTATGCCGATCTTCTTTTGCCATGGCATGTCAAAGTTATAAGCGAGCTGCATTGATTTGCAGCGGAAATAGCTCGCGTCTTTCTCCCAGAGGGTGCTTCCCGCATAGGTATGGCTCTTGTAGGCGATGGTGGGACGCGGATATTCAGCATTGGGGTTTTCTTGGGTCCAGCTATCGTATAGGTGAGTCTTCAGAAGGCCGCCCTGGTCGTTCTTCGCTGAATTGTAGAAAGGCTGACGGAATGAACCGTCAATGCTTCGAGTCACGTCCCATGCTCCTGTGAACTGAACTGAAAATTGCAGACCTTTCCAGCTTGCGCCGAGATTGAGACCTGCTATGTAACGCGGGTCGTCGGTCTTTCCGAAGTCACGACTGGCATCATTACTGTCGATCTTGCCGTCACCGTTGAGATCAACATAGATAGGATCGCCGGGATTCAGTTTGTCGTTGGGTTTGAGTTGAGCGGGAAGAGGCTGGCCATATTCAGCCTCATATCTCTCGGCAGCAGTGTCGTCATAATAGCCCCAGAAGAGATACTGCGAGCGTGCGCCGATGCGGTGGCCCACTGTCTTCTGATAGTCATACGTCTGCGGTGCCTGGCCGTCACGGCGGATNATGTTGTCGTTGAAAGAGAGGTTGAANCGCGCCCAGTAGCTGAAATCGTGTCCTACCATNTCGTTCCAGCCTACGCTNANTTCCCATCCCCAGCTGTCAACAATACCNTAGTTGGTCATCGCNGGATTNTAGCCAAGNACNGTNGANGCTGCNTANTTCTGAAGNAGGATGTTGTCGCGGTGCTCCTTATAGTAGTCGAAGCTGGTCTTTAGACGATCGTTGAAGAACTGGATATCCACAGCATAATTCTGCTTTACGGATGTCTCCCATGTGATGTCGGGATTGTTTTTCGACATTTCCCACGCACCGGGCTGAGTTGCGTACACACCGTTGCCAGTACCGAAGTTGTAGCCGTATGGATTCTCTCCGCTCGGGCGTTCGAGGAGCGCACCGCCGTTGACGCCATAGGGGTCTGCGAGATACATGAAGCGGCTACCACCTATCTTGTCGTTACCTACCTTACCGAGAGTGGCGCGGATCTTGAAGAACGAAAGATAGGGGTGAAGGTTTTCCATGAATTTCTCATTGCTTATGACCCATCCGATAGATCCTGCCGGGAATGCGCCAAAACGCTTACCGGGAGCGAAGTTCTCAGAGCCATTGTAACCGAAGTTGACCTCAGCGAGATAACGGTTGTCGTAAGCGTAAGTGACACGCCCTACAAAGCCGATATATCCGCGCCCTATGTCGGAATATGTCTTGGGATAGTATTCCTTGCTCTGGTTATAGAGCGCGAGGGCTGTGAGATCGTGATCACCGAAACTGCGGTTCCAGTTCAGGCCGGCCTCGGCATACCAGTTACGCCAGTATCCTTTACTTGATACTGAGAAGGAAGGTGATTCCTCAAAAGAATTGGTGAGGAATTCCATTGATCCGTCAGGCATCATGCGAGGGGTCACGGTGGCTGCCGATGCGGTGAGCTGCTTTGTTTGGTTGAAGCCGCTGTTATAAGCTCCCTTTACACGAAGCGAGAGGTTTTTGGTGATAACATCAAGTTTCTGATCGATTATCAGGTCGGTGTTGATCGTGTTGGCTGTGTTCTGGAAAGCACCTGTCTGATATGTCACGTAGGTCATTGGTTGAGACCCTGTGAAGGGGAGAAGCACCGGGCGTGATTCGCCGTTCTCGTCATATTCTATGTTGTAGTCAGGATCAACATTCGTGCCGATGAATCGACCCAGTTCGTCGAAGCCCGGGCTGGAGAATGGAGTCGCCTCGTAGATTGCCTTCACCATACCGGCTGCGCCCTGTCCGGTGCGCGGCTTGGCCGATGAGTCGATCTTGCCACCTACGTTGAGGGTAATGGTGGTGGTGGGCGTCACGTTGATGTCGAGATTCGAACGGTAATTGAAA
>WFLX010103154.1_pt1 | contig 24539 bp, 24 predicted proteins | sample 4967041 | NCBI WGS metagenome assembly WFLX01 (sample SAMN12857096, study PRJNA449069) | gut metagenome | isolation source: stool from male and female vole | host: Microtus ochrogaster | place: USA:Florida | collected 2017
TGCGCGGGCGCGCGGGCGCAGGCTGCTCGCGGGCGGCGGGCGGGGATGGACGCGGCGTGTCTGCCGCCATCCGTGATGAGGCGGTCGGCGGGGTTGTCTGTGCCAGAGGACGGCTTTCCTGCGCCGTCTGCGGGTTTTGTCTGGGCGCTGGTTGCCGTGCCGGGGGCGTTGCCGTCCGCGTGGGGGCTGTCTTTTGCTGTGGGGCAGGCTGCCGCGCGACCGTTTCGGACGGCGATGTCCGTGCCGCCTGCGCTAGTTGCGACTGCCTGTCCGCACGGGCAGACAACGCCACGCTCAGCGCAAGGCTTGCCGCGCACAGGCATACGATGATGCCGGAAAGCACGTACACTTTCCGCGCCGAAAGCCTGACCTTCGGCTTTTTCGCCCGGCGTTTCTTGGTTGTCTTCGTTGATTTTTTTGCGGCTGTCCTGGTCGTCCGCCTCTTCTGCGCTGCCATCGCGCCCATTTTACCACGAGGCGCGGACTTCCTCAATACGGTTTTGCGATTCCCGCTTTTCGCCCAGCGGANGAAAAAATGCTACAGCAGCTTGAACAGTTTATCCACGTTCGGGTCATGCACGAACAGCACGTTGCAGCGCACGTTGTCGATGAGGTCGTCCGTGCCGTGTGAGAACGCCGTCCGGGCATCCCGTCCGCCCGCGATAATCAAGTTCGCCTTGTAATCGTCCGCGGCCATGATGATTTCGGAGAAAACCGCGCCCCTGCGCAGTTCCGTTTCGACCGTCACGCCCTTCGACTTTCCCAGCTCCGCCACATAGTCAAGATGCCGCCTGCCGTTGGATTCGAGGTTATCCGTGTATTCAGAGCCTTCCTCGCGCACGAAAACCTTGGTCAGCGTCAGCGCACGGATAGTCGCCGTGTCCACCACATACACCGCCTTGATCGCGCACGACTGCTGCTTGGCGAGCATGATNGCATACTTNGCCGCCTGGATCGAATGCTCCGATCCGTTGACGGCAACAAGCAGCCTTTTCAGGAGCGGCTGTATCACGGGGCGGCCTCGCTTGCTTTCCGATTTTTGAGCGACTTGAGCACGAACACGTTTTCGCGGTCGCGCTCCTCAAGGACGCTTTCGATGTACGCCTTTGTCTCTTTGTCCTGCGGGATAATCATCTTGTCCAGCGCGTTCACGCGCCGCTGTGTCTTCTTGACCTCGTTCGCAAGCCGCCACACGATCGTGCGGACGGAAGCCATCTGCGTCAGCAGGTTCAGCAGGCGGAAAAAAGTGACCGTCACGCGGTCCGTGTCGGCGAACGTCCCCACGAACGAATAGAACAGCTGCTGCTTGGGCAACTCCACGTCAATCGAGGAGAACGTCATGCCGCCCGCGACCACCGGCTTCTCACGTATCGTAAAATCGTACTTGACGGCATGGGCAATGCGCTCCGTGCGGTCGCCGCCCACCGTCATCAGCATATTCCGCAACGCCGGATATGCCGCACCGATTGCCTTGTCGATGTCGCGCTCAAGCAGCGTCACCCGCTCCACCAGGCGCATCAGTTCCATCACCAAAATCTCGCGCTTCTGCTCCAGCAGGTCGTAACCGTCCGTAGCGACCGAAAGCTGCTCCTTTACGGCGAGAAGGTTTGATTTTGTCGGCGCGATGTTCAGTTTTGCCACGGTCAGTCCTTCGGCAGGTATTTCTCAATCAGCTCCGGCTTGATGCGCGTCAGGTCGGACTTGGGCAGCAGCTTGAGCAGTTTCCAGCCGAGGTCGAGCGTCTGCGCAATCGAACGATCCTCGCGCTCGTCCTGCGTGAAGAATTCGCCCTCCAGCGCGTCGCCGAATTTGAGGTACATCTTGTCTTCCGCACCCAGTTCCTCTGCGCCGATGATGGCGGCAAGGTTGCGGATGTTCTTCACCTTTGAGTATGCCGCGAACAGCTGGCTGGAGACAGCGGCATGATCCTCGCGNGTCATGCCGTCGCCGATGCCGTCTTTCATCAGGCGGCTCAGCGAAGGCAAGCCCGACACCGGCGGGTACACGCCTTTCTGGCTCAGCTCACGGTCAAGGACGATCTGCCCTTCAGTGATATAGCCCGTCAAGTCGGGAATCGGATGTGAGATGTCGTCGTTCGGCATGGTCAGAATCGGAATCTGCGTGATCGANCCGGTNGAACCCTTGATTTTTCCCGCGCGCTCGTACAGNTCCGCCAAGTCCGAGTACAGGTAGCCCGGATAGCCCTTGCGCCCCGGCACTTCGCCGCGCGTCGTCGAAATCTCACGCAACGCCTCGCAGTANTTGGTCATGTCGGTCATCACGACAAGGACATGCATATTCTTCTTGAACGCAAGGTATTCTGCGGCGGTCAGCGCACAGCGCGGCGTGATGATACGCTCGATTGACGGCGCGTCCGCAAGCGACTGGAACATGACGACCTTGCTCAGAACGCCGCTCTCCTCAAACGAATTGATGAAGAACTGTGCCTGATCGTATTTGATGCCCATGCCCGCAAAGACCATCACGAACTGCTCGTCGCTGTTCAGGATTTTTGCCTGCCGGATAATCTGCGCGGCAAGGCGGTTATGCGGCAGTCCGTTCCCGCTGAAAATCGGCAGCTTCTGCCCGCGAATCAGCGTGTTCATGCCGTCGATGCTCGAAATGCCCGTCTGAATGAAGTCGCGCGGGTACACGCGGGCATAAGGATTTATCGGCATACCGTTCACGTCAACGTTCTCGCTCGACACGATCGGCGCAAGCCCGTCTATCGGCTCGCCCAGTCCGTTGAAAATACGACCGAGCAGCCCCTCGCCCACNCGCAGCTCAAGCCGTCGCTCCAAAAATTCCACGCTCGTATCGTTCAGATCCAGTCCCGTCGTCGTGCCGAAAATCTGGACGACCGCGGCGTTCTCATTCAGGTCGATGACGCGGCCCGTGCGTTTCTGCCCGTTCTTGTCGCGGACGTACACCGTCTCGTTGAAAAAGACATTTTCGGAACGCCTGACAACGACAATCGGTCCGTCAACTGACGTCAGCCCGCGATACTCTATTCCTTTCATAGTGCTGCCACCTTGCGGTACATCCGCTCCAGCTCGCCCATTTGCGCGTCCAGACGCCCCTCAATCTCGTTGANCATCTCCAGTTTGTCGTTCGGCACGGTCGATTTGATGCGCACGATTTCCTCGCGCACGGGAAGCGCGGTCACTTTTGCCAGCGGCGCGCCCTGCTTGATGACCGCAAGCGCACGGTGATAGAACGCCATCATCAACACAAGGATCTGTATCTGCTTTTCCGGCAGGGAATACACGTCCACCGCATCGAACGCGCTCTGCTGCAAGAATCCGTTCTTAATCATGTCGGCNACCGTCANCACCAGACGCTCGCCGTCGGGAAGCGCGTCCGGGCCAATCAGGCGCACAATCTGCTGCAACCGCTGCTCTTTTTTGAGCAAATCCAGCGCGGCGAGGCGGATTTCCGCCCATTTCGGGTCGAGCTTGTCCCACCAGTCGCGGATTTCGTCGGCATATTCAGAATAACTCTCGATCCACCCGATAGCGGGATAATGGCGCGCGTTCGCCAGCTCCCGATCCAACGCCCAGAAACAGCGGATGAACCGCTTCGTATGCTGCGTGACCGGCTCGGAAAAGTCACCGCCCGGCGGCGAAACCGCCCCGATGACCGACACCGANCCTTCTTTGCCGCACAGNGAATCCACGCGTCCNGCACGCTCGTAAAATTCGGCAAGCCGNGTGGGCAGATAGGCGGGGAAACCTTCTTCGGCGGGCATTTCTTCCATGCGCCCGCTCAGCTCGCGCAACGCCTCCGCCCACCGTGACGTGGAATCCGCCATAATCGCCACGTGCATTCCCATGTCCCGGTAATACTCGGCAAGCGTGATACCCGAATACAGCGACACCTCACGCGCCGCGACCGGCATATTCGATGTGTTCGCAATCAGAATCGTGCGCTCCATGAGCGAGCGTCCCGTGCGCGGGTCAATCAGCGTGGGGAATTCGGTCAGCACGTCGGTCATTTCGTTCCCGCGCTCGCCGCATCCGATATAGACAATCAAGTCCGCGTCGCACCATTTGGCAACCGCGTGCTGCGTCATCGTCTTTCCCGTTCCGAATCCGCCCGGAATCGCCGCCGTGCCGCCTTTTGAAAGCGGAAAGAACACGTCAATGACACGCTGTCCCGTAATCAGCGGCTGACTCACCGCCAGTTTCTGACGATACGGACGCGGACGGCGGAGCGGCCAGTAGTGGCTCAGCCGGATTTCCTCGTCGAATTCCGTCGTCGCGATAACGTCATCGACCGTATAAGCGCCCGCGCCGGAAAAGGTCTTGAGCGTGCGCCCGCGAATCATCGGCGGAACCATAATGGCATGNCAGATAGAAGACGTTTCCTGCACGTAACCGAGCACCAAGCCCGGCGCAATCGCACTGCCCTGCGCAATGCCGTCCGCAACATCAAAATGCCAGCGTTTCTGCACGTCCAGCGGCTCGGTNCGCACACCNGGAGCAAGGAACGCGCCGCCGCCGGCGAACATGGCTTCCAACGGACGCTGGATGCCGTCATAAATCGTGCCGACCAGACCGGGACCGAGCCGCAGCGAAAGCGGACGNTCAAACGAGGTCACTTCCTCGCCGATTTTCATGCCCGTGTCNTCCTCGTAGACCTGAATGGTCGCCTTGCCCTTGTCCTGCCGGATAATCTCGCCGATCAGTTTTTTTTCGCCGACATCAACGACATCGTACAGACCGCATCCCTCCAAGCCTTCGGCATAGACAATCGGTCCGGAAATGCGGGTTATCTTACCGCTAATCATTGGGGCAACCTCCCGCCAAACAATGTCGTCGCAAGTTCAGCACTGTATCTGTCTGTCAGTTCGCCCACCAGCTGATCAGTCGTCAGGCGGCAGCGAACCGCATTATCTTCNCTTTCAAGGATGATGCCTTTGTGCACGTNGTTGAGCGGCACCGCCTCATCACCCGACATCTCGAACGTCGTTTCGGCGCATGAGAGCACGTTTTTTGCGCCGCAGTGTTTTTCCACCAGTTTTTTCGCGTCGTCCAGCGCAAAGCCGAACACGCGNGCACGGACTTTCCTGCCCGCAAGCGCATCCTTTGAGCGCACGAGCAACGTCTCTACCAAAGAAAGAAGTTTTTCGTCGCCCAGCTTCGCAAAATAATCATTGTAAGCGTCCGCGACGGATTTTACATAGAACGAAACCCGGTAGCGTTCCTGTTCCAGCGGAAGCGCGGCATCACGGTTCTTCTTGAACGCCGCGATTTTTGCGTCGTAATAGGCAGTTTTCTGAGCGGTCGTTTCTTTTATGCGCTCCGCCACTGCGTCAAGCAGTTTCTGGCACTCCGCGTCCGCATCGGACAAAATGCGTGCCGCCTTGTTGCGGGCATCCGCCTCAATCTCTTTGTCCAGTATTTCAGTTGAGCGTAATTCTTCCATATCTAAACCTGAATGCCAATGGCCTCGCGGATTGCATCCGTCAGGGATTTCTTTCCTTTCATGTGCCCGCTAAGACCGGGTATTTCCACAATCAACGGATAGTCAGCCCCTTTCTGCCACGCGATTACCTCGTCCTCCAGCATCACGGAGACTTCCTCCGTCAAAATCAACACTTTGGGTCGTTCCGGCGAAGGAAGCGACATCGCCCCGCCCTGCCCGGTCANGCGATTGAACGCCTCCAGCGCCTCGTCACGATTGAGCGCGACCGTACCGTCCACGCCGACCAGCTTAAAGCCGAGGATAAGCTCCCGTTCGCCAATGACAAAATATTCCAAAGCCGTACCGTCTTACAGAATGATAATCAGCAGCGCGACCAAAAAGCCCCACAGACAGATACCTTCTGCCANACCGACGAACGGCAGGGCTTTTCCGCTCAGTTCCGCGTTCTCGCTCATCGCGCCCATAGCAGCAGAACCAATCTTGCCGACCGCCATGCCGCCGGCGATACACGCCAGGCCGACAGCAATCGCNGCAGCCACATACCTGACGGTGTTCGTGTCAGCCGCCTCGGCAACCTCAGCCGCCGGAGCAGTTTCCGCCACGACCGCAGCAGCAGCNGGTTCTTCCAGCGGAGCGACCGCTTCCTGCGCAAACATTCCCGCGACGCTCAGCAAAAGCACTGCCGCAGCGACAACAAACCCTTTCTTATTCATAGTGTTACCTCACTTACGTTGTATACTCAAACACGAACGGTTTAAATTCGCGTCCAGTTTCATTAAAGAATTTCGAGAAGAACTCGTAGTATTGCAGACGGACGACCTGAATGGCGACGATCATGCCTTCCAGGACGATAACGATGGCGTTTCCGATCACCAGAATCACGACGCTGCCGATGCCACCGACCATCTCCACCATCATATAAATGATAAATCCCAGCACGGCGTGTGCCAGCGCGAACGCCCCCACACGCACAAAACTGATTGAGCTTGACAGATACGTAGAGACCAGCTCGATGATTTCCACCACGCCGCCAATAATCATTGCGCCCACGCCGTTTTCCAGCACGGGACGCTCGCCGTCAACCAGCCGCTCGAACGGCTCGCCAAAAGCGGCGAAAAACACGAGCAAAGCGATAATCACCCAGTCGTACACAGCAGGATGATGAGCGAACGCCGCAATCCGAATGGCAAACACGACCACATACCAGAAAAAACACGCNCCCGCAAGCCCCGTCTTTCCGAACAACGCCTTGCCAAAATGCCGGTGGGTCATGCGGTTGATAATATTGATGAGCAATCCCACCGTGTTGATGATAAAGCCGATGCCGATCGTCACGCCGAAAATGCCGAAAATCATCGTAATATACTGCGGACCGACCGGGCTGAAATCCAAAATCCGCGCGCGCGGCTCGCCGAACAAGCCAGTCACCCACAGCGCGAACGGCTCAAGCAGTTTTTCGGTCGCAAAAAACTCGCCCGTCAGTACGCCCATGACCATGCTTGAGCAACCGATTGCCATAAAAATCGGCGCGAATTTGTTCCAGCCGTCCACGCGCACCACGTTGAACGCCAGCAGAAGCCCCGCCACAAAAAACACCAGCCCCTGCCCCGCGTCGCCGAACATAATGCCGAACAGCAGCGTAAAGAACAACGCCACGAACGGCGTGGGGTCAATGTTGCCGTACAGCGGAGAGCCGTAACTGAAAATCATGCGCTCAAACGCGCCGACCAGTTTTCCGTGCGTCAGCTTGACGGGCACTTTCTCTTCGCCACGGACGACGGACGGCACTTCCCTGGGNTGGTACACGCGGATGGCAATCCTGCCCTCAGTCAGCTTGTCCAAGTCGTTCATCATCTGATGACTGTCGCCTTCGGGAATCCAGCCGGTAATGCGGTAGACCAGCGACGTCGATTCTAGGCTGTTGCGCACCGCCTGAATCTGTGCGCCGATCGAAAACCGCGCGGACAGTTTTTTGAGGATGTCCTCATGCGTCACCGCAAAATTATGCTTTTCCTCTTCGATTGAGGCAAGNCCTGCCTCCAGATGCCGCTGCTCATGCTCAAGCGATGCGAGCACATCGTCGGGAACGCCCTTAAAATCCTTCGGGATTTCCATGCTCACAAAGCCGAATTTTTTCAGCTCGCCGTCCAAGGCAAGGTGTGCTTTTTTTGAAGACGCGACGAGCACACGGGATTTGTCCTCGCCGAGCGCGACGATAACCGCGCGTCCGTCCAGTTCCGCCTTGAGTTCGTCCAGTGCGCCCGGTGCAATCCGCCCGATACGCAGGGACAGGAACGAAAGATGATCAAGCTCCGCATACGGCACTTTGAGGTTCGCGAACGCATGCGCCTCGGTACAGGCATCGTTGACGCGCTTCACTTCTTCACTCTGCCGCAACTCGCGCTCATGCAATGCTTCGGTATCAGCAATCAGTTTTTTCGCAAGCGCACGGTCGTCATCGTCCGGGAACGTCGCGTCCGCCAGCTGTTCGGCAGAAAACGGCGCGGCTCCCAAAAACAGACGCGCTTTTTGCAGATCGTTATACGTATCACCATCGGGATTCTTGCTTTCTTTTTCGTTAGGCGTCTTTTTCGCCACATCGGCTGCCGACGCATGATTCTGAAACTGAAAGTTGCCTTTTTTCGCAAGAAACGCGACCACCGTGTTGATGTCATCTTTGAGTACCATCAGCTCCACGAGCCGCATGGGAGTTGTCTTTGCCATATCCTGCCGTCCTTACCGTTCAGATACCCCGGCTACGCCAGCCGCCGCCATGACGTGCGCCGCCTCCACATTGAGCCGAAGCCCCTCCGTCACCGAGCGAATGTAATGCAGTTCGTTCTGCTTTATCTTAAACCANGCGAACAGCACCAACGCCGAATCGGGCTGNTGATGAAACGCACGCGCATACCGCCGCTGCAAGTCACGATCCATCATGCGTTCCACCCATGCGGGNTCGATTTCCCACACCACGCCGTCTTCGTGCGGATTCAGGAAGTCCGCGTATTTCCAGTCGCGCCATGCATCCCACACATCCGTATCCGNATGCACGACGGCAAGCGCATCGCCTGCAAACGCGTCGTTTTTTTCCGCGCCGTCATGCTCGTAGGCAAGCATCGGCACGATGTCATCGNCATCATACCGATAGTACACNTTGAGCCGCAACGCCCACATCACGTTGCGGTANACAATTTCGCGCCGGATCAAGTCAAGCACCGCCGCACGCTCGCCGAAAGGCAGTTTCTTTGCCGACTGCCACAGCGACTGTGTATAATGCAGGTCGAGTTTCAGATCGACCATCAGCTGCTCATCACTGCGCGGCACGGTATGATACCAAGAGACGGGTGAACCCGCCGTAATCCCCGCCAAATCCGGCCAGCGACGGTACGAAAGCATCGAATANTCGCCAATGTCCACGATGTCAGGCATTGACGATTCCTTGTAGCACAAGGCGGCTGCAATCTCTTTCAGATTGTCGTAATCGTAAAAGCGCAACAACGCGACAAGCACGGCATCCGGCACCGTATAGTTCTTGAGCAGACCCGTAAACTGCGAGACGAATCGTCCCTGCGCTTTTTTTTCTATCGTTTTTGCCAGCACCGCTTCGGGAACGGCAGGCACCTCATCATCAAACAGAAGCCCGTACAACTCACGCAACGACTTTACCGCAAACAACCGGGACGCACGAGAACCAGTGTAGGATTTNGCAAGCATTCCGCTTGCCTTTGCGTAGACGTATGCACGAGCTNCCGAGCGATCCATAGCGCAAGCCTCACTGCTTGAACAGCAACGCGTCCAACAACGCGTTAAACGCCGGAACGTCTTTTGCGGCCGCACTGATTTTTTCTTTATATGCGCTCACTGCCAGCGTGTAGCTGTTGGTAGCCGCTGTCGTCTGCTCAGCATAATGCTTCTCCAACCGGGCGATAAGCTCATCGTACTCCGCTTTGAAACGCTGATCAGCCTGCGCACGAGCCGCCGCAATCCGCTTTTCCGCATCCTCACCAGCCTGCGTCAAAATTGCCGTCGCGTTGCGCTCAACGTCAAGAAGATGACCGATGACATCGGCTTCTTGTCCTGCCATAGTATTCACCCGATTCCGTCAGTTTTCCGCAGTTTCCGCTGCCTCGGACGTCCCGTCTTCCGCTGCCCCGGAATCGTCTTTCCACCATTCAGCCGCACCCGCCGTCTCAGCGCTTTCATCGACGGTCGCCGTACCTTCCGCCGCCTGCACCTGCGCGGCTGCCGCCGCCAAATCCGCGCCGGAATCATGTTTTTTGTTCAGCAACGCAATAAAGAACGTGGCGACAAAAAACAGCACGACCAACACCGCCGTCGTCTTGGTCAGCACGGACGCAGAATGAGAGCCGAACGCAGCAGAATTTCCGCCGCCGAGCAAGCCGCCCATGCCACTGTTGTCCTGATCCTGCACCAACACCAAAAGCACCGCAAGAACGCAGACTATGACAAACACAACCAAAAGAATAACGCCAATAGCACCCATATTATCACTCCAAACACAAAAAACATTCTGTGATATAGATTTATTGTACTAAAAAACGTCCGCCGCGTCAAGAAACGAACGGACGACGCGCGGCAAGCCAGCCCGCCGTTTTTTTTTCAATCGTTGCCGATTTTATCCGAGCGATGCCCCGCCCGCCTCACGGCAAGTATTCCGCATTGATATGCTTCAGCGCGGTAAACAGCCGTATCTTCGCGCGCTCGTCCCCGGCAGTCAGCGCGTCAAGGCGGCGGCGCATTTCCTTCCTGCCGGAATTGTCCTGATAATCGCACGTGCAGGTCATTTTTTGCCAGCCGGACTGCTCGGCGTGCAGGGCAATCTGCCGGACCGGGGCATAACACAGCGGGCGAATGACCCGCAGGGGATATTTCTGATACCGCAACACGGGCGGCATCGCGCTCAACTTTCCCGCGCCCAGCATATTCATCAAGAGCGTTTCCAGAATGTCGTCCANATGATGGCCGAGCGCGATGGAATCATAGCCGTGCGCGACGGCGTAGCGGATCAGCTCCGTGCGCCGTTGCGTGGAGCACCAGTAACAGTTCATGCTCCTGCCCGGCTTGAGACGACCGAGCACGTCCACCCGCCGCTCGATGACATCAACTCCCCACCCGGCAAACAACCGTCTCAACTCCGTGCTGAACGGCGGCGCAAAATCAGCCTGAAAATAAATGGCACTGAACGAAAAGTCNCGCCGNTCGGGAGAGGGAAAGCGGCGCAGGCGGTTGGCAAGATACTCAACCAGCAGCGTGGAATCTTTGCCGCCGCTCGCGCCCACAAGGACTTTGCAACCACGCGGAAGCATCGCGTAATCATATATCGCCTTGTCAATCAGGCTGAACAGATGCGGCTGCGGCATTTACAAATTATCGACGATAAACTGATTTATCACCGCGTCAATCGTCGCCGGGTACAAATCGACCAGCGCGTCCTTGTCGTATTTCCTGCGCGTAATCGGCAGCCGCTCCAAAGAAGTCGCCGTGTACGTTTTATTGACGAGTTCTTTTCCGCGCTCGTCAAGATAGACGATTTTCATCGTGACCAAAGCCGCGACCTCGCCCGTCCACCGGTTGCCCCGGATATTCGTCTTCTGGAAGACAAAATCCGCCAGAATCATACTTTTTGCGCCGGTTTCTTCCATTATCATGCGCGCGCGCTTCGAGCCGATGCTCAGCATCAGCTTGTATTTGGTCGCAGAAATCTTTGCTTCCATAAAATTGAGGATGTTCTCGCGCATCGTGGCATAAGACTTGGCGGCGAACAAATCGTCCTCGTCCACCACTTCCACGCCGGCGTTCTCTGCCAGAAGCGCGTGGAAACTGCCCATCGCATAGTCAAGGCGGTCGTACCCGGCAAGATACTCCACGTCATTGCCTTTGAGCACCCTGTTCACCAGATTAGTCAGAACGCCCTCGCCCTCCGCCTCGTCGGAGTCGTCATCGCCCTGGTTTTCCTGCTCTTTCCACGGCAGCGACTGGTTACCCGTCACGGCAAGCACGATAACCGGCGAATGCTCCTCCAAAACGACCGGCGCGGACTGACAGCCGACAAACAGCAGGACGGCAGACAACAGCATACACAACAACAACGCTCTCTTCATCAGAAAAACCTCTTTCATTACAGAGAACAGCCAATCCGACCGATTGTTACAGCAGCTGACTCCCGTGTACCATTTTGTACCGCTCCTGCGACGATCGGATAATGTCAAAATGCACCAACGGGTCAGCCCTCATGTATTTCTTGAGCCGCGAGACATACGAATAGACGCAGTTGCGCTTCATGCCGTCGTATGCGCCCCGCCCGAAAATCTGCCGGGAAAGTTCTTTGAGCGAAATTTCTTTGCTGATACGCGCGTAAAAATACTCGAACAGGCTGAACAACGCCGGCGGGATTTTTCCGCGCGCACGGAACTGCTCCAAATCGAGCTCGTCCGTATCGCCCTGCCGCCCCGTCGAGCCAAGCGGAAGCGGCGGACACAGCAGCGAAATATGGCTGCGCACCGCCGTGTCCTCGATAATGCCGTTCAGCCGGGTGAACACGGGCGCAAGCTGATGGAATTCCTGATCCTCATACAGCGCCTCGTTCTGCTGCATCCAGTAAACCACACGGTTCGATCCGTCGGGGTACGGGTCATTGTAGAACACAAAGGGAATCGAACGTTTCAACTCGCGCATTGTCTCACGCATCCTGCCGAGCAGGGGCTGGAAATGGCAGAAATCAAGCAAGAGCAGGTCGCAGGTCAGTTTTTCGCTTTGCAGGCTCAAATAAAATTCAAGGACATTGTCCTTTATCGTGTATCGTAACGTGTCGTCTGCAAGACGCGAGGCAATCAATGCGCAGGCAAGCGGCTCCCGCGTAACGAACATAATCTCCATGGCAACCGCTCCTTTTACAAAACATTAAACTCTACATATATAACATCGGCTTTTTACCATAGAATACAAAACCAAAAAATCTAACAATATTTTTCAATTTATCGCGGTATCCTGCTTGACACAAGCACGATGTTTTTGATAGAGTAGAAAACATCACGGGGGCGTAGCGAAGCTGGTTATCGCGCTGGCCTGTCACGCCGGAGATCGAGGGTTCGAGCCCCTTCGCTCCCGTTTTTGCCCGCTCACCGAGCGGGTCTTTTTTTCATTATTACGGGCAATAGCGCAGCTGGTAGCGCGCTACGTTCGGGACGTAGAGGTCGGCGGTTCAAATCCGCCTTGCCCGACTTACAGGCTCCGTGTCACACGGGGCTTTTTTATTACTGACAAAAGGGGAAATGCCCGTCTATGAAACGAACACTTCTGTACATCGGCTCGGTAGCAGTCCTGATTCTTTCCGCAATCACGTTTATCTTCGTTCCGTCCATGCTTGACCGCACGGCAGGGAACACGTATTCGCTGGGATCTTACGGCGGCAAGAAAATCGAGCTGCTTCCCGGCACGCCGGTCGCGAATTCGCTCGCCGTATTCGACACGCTGTACAAAGAACAGCTGAGCAAGGTGGAGCAGTATCCCGCCGAACAGCAGAAATATTTCCGCAGCAGCGTTTACTATCAGATGTACAGCAACGCATTCAATGCGGCAATCTCGTTCCAGTCCGCCGTAGATGCGGTAAAGAAATCGGGGTATGTGCCGAGCGCGCTTGCAGTCTCACGCGAAATGCTTCCTTATTTTTCCGATAGAAACGGCTATTCGGCGCGGCTGTACCATGCCCTCTCCGAGTCACAGCGCAACGACCTGCGCAAGGACGTGACGAACCGCCTGATCTGGCAGCATTATTTCGACGACTATTTCGGCACGGACCGTCACGCGCAGGATGCGTATTTTATCGGGCTGACCTGTACGCAGAACTATTTCACGTATATGCAGCAGTCGCAGCTCGATGCGCCGAACACGCTGGGCGGCTATGCCCTGTACGGGCTGAAAGCATCCGACGCGGAACAGGAATTCCTGGCGGCAATGGACACGAAAAAGCGTTCGTTCGACATGGTGGCGTGGAGCAAGACGGCGTATCCCGACCAGGAAGTGATTGCCTACGGCGTTGACCACTACGACCTGTTCAACACGCACGACGTCAGCGTCATCACGGTGGACAGCAAGGCGGAAGCCGAAAAACTGCTCGCGCAAATCACGAACAATGAGCTGACGTTTGACGACGCGCTGAGCGAATTCTCGCAGAAGTATTACACGGATGCGGACGGCAAGCTGACATCGCATTATGAATATCAGATCAAGGAAATTATCCCGGACGAGGACGAATTCAACGCGGTCATCAATTTGGATGTCGGCGCGGTGAGCGGTGTCATTCAGACGGCGAACAACAGCTACGCGCTGTTCCGCCGCGACGAAAAACGCGGCTTGAACCAGCTGAACGTGGAAGAGAATATCGACGTGGTACGCAACTATCTTGACACGCACGAGGCGGGCATTGCCGAAACGTATTATGTCAACCTCGCCAAAGATTTTGCGGCGGATGCGATTACCACCAGCTTTGACGCGGCGAGCCGCAAATTCAACGTCACCAAAATCGCCGTCCCGGCATTCGCGCTGCATTATGGCAATGCGTTGCGCGGCGCGGACATCGCGGCACTGAACGGCGCAAGCAGGAACGAACATTTCTTGCAGACGGCGTTCTCGCTGAAGACCAACGAAATCTCAGAGCCGATCGTGCTGGGAGAGAACGTGCTGGTACTCAAATTGACCGGCGAACAGACCGAACCCGTGACAGATGCGGGCAAAATCGCGGCGGCGACAGACAGCCAGAACTATGATGTCGCGTCGTTCCAGACGAAACAGTTTGACGGCAGCGACATCAAAAGCAACGTCTACGAGTTTGTCTCACAGAATGTCGTGGCAGACTGACGCGGGAGTGCCGTTTGCCTGACATCACGCAAAAGCCCTGTCTGGTACGTACTGGTCAGGGCTTTTCTCTTTCCTACCAAAACCGCCTGCTCTATTCCAAATACGCGCCGCAAAAGGCAATCGTGCAGACCATAGAACGGCTGACCGTGCTTCCCCATACGCTCATCCTGTGCGCGTCGCCGTGCCTGTGGTACGGCCTGGGCGAACTGCTCGCAAAACTGCCCGCCCACTGCTTTGTGCTCGGCATTGAAGCGGACGAAAACCTGCATGACCTGGCGGCGACTGAACTGCGGCGTTTGACCGCGCAGTGGCAGACAGAACACGGCAGCCAGCCGCCTGTCGCATTGCTGCGCCGCGACGAAATGTTGGACATCGTGGAAATCATCGCCGCTGGCAGAGCGCAGGACGTTTCGCTGCCGCCGCTCCATTCGTTCCGCCGCGCGATTATGCTTGAGATGAGCGGCGGCACGGCATTCCAGGCAGACCAATACCGGCGCATCGCCTTTGCGGCAGGAAACGCCATCGCATCGTTCTGGAAAAACCGGATTACGCTCACCAAACTGGGGCGGCTTTTCTCCCGGAACGTCTTCCGCAACCTCGCCGCCCTCCCCCGCTCCGCGCCGCTCGCCTCGTTCCTCAAAAGCGTTGACCGCCCGATTGTCGTCTTCGGCGCGGGAGAAAGCGCGGGGCAGACGCTTGCGGCAATGCCGCACGACAAGTGGAAATCGTATTTTGTGCTTGCCGTCGATGCCGCGCTGCCCGTGCTGGTGGCAAACGGCATCGTGCCGCATGCCGTCGTCGCCGTAGAAAGCCAGCTCGCCATAGAAAAAGCGTACATCGGCTGCACGGGACTGAACGTAACGCTGTTCGCCGACCTGTCGTCGCGCCGGCAAGTGACGGCACACACGGCAGGTCCCGTCAGTTATATCGCGTCGCAGTTTGCGGACACGCGCTTCCTTGCCGACCTGCGCACGCGCGGACTGCTGCCGCCAGCCGTGCCTGCTTTGGGTTCAGTCGGTCTGACGGCAACCTACCTTGCGCTCAACCTGCGCTCAACCCCCGCTGTTCCCGTATACGTGACGGGACTGGACTTTTCGTTTTCGCCCGGAGCGACGCATACCCGTGGCGCGCCCGCCCACACCGCCCGGCTGATTGCGGCAAACCGTCTCATGCCCGCCGCAAATTACGACGCCGCGTTCCGGCAGGGCGCACAGTTTGCGGCGGGAAAAAACGGCATCGTCTGCACGGACAAAGCCCTGAGCGGCTACGCGCGGCAGTTCGCGGGAGTTTTTGGCGGCACACAAAACCTGTTCGACCTCGGAAAAAGCGGTCTGCCGCTCGGTATCGCCCGCGCGCACACCATCGCAGACGCGCCGCCCGCGGCATGTCCCCGGACAAAGACCGAAGCCGCATATACAGAAGACGTATGCCAGGCAGTCGATGCCTTTTTTGCGCAGGAACGCGCCGCGCTGGAACGGCTGAAAGCGTTGCTCATGCACGGCGAGCGCGTCAAATCGCCCGACATGACCGTGCAGGAAGAAATCGCGCAGATTTTGGCGCGGCGCGAATACCTGTACCTGCATTTTCCCGACGGCTACCAATGTAACGCAGGCGACCTCAGTTTCCTGAAGCGCGTGCGCAGCGAAATCGATTTTTTNCTNAANGACATACANCTGGCGGCGGCNGNGCGCTAGTCTTCTTTTTCTTTGAGTACCGCAAGGAACGCGCTCTGGGGCAGCTCCACGTTGCCGACCATCTTCATGCGCTTCTTTCCCTCTTTCTGCTTTTCGAGCAACTTGCGCTTGCGCGTGATGTCGCCGCCGTAGCATTTTGCCAGGACGTCCTTGCGCACGGGATTCACCGTCTCACGCGCGATAATCTGGCTGCCGATCGCCCCCTGAATGGCAATCTTGAACTGNTGGCGGGCAATCTCGTCCTTGAGCCGCTCGCAGACTTTGCGCGCCCGCGCGGTCGCCGACGGCTTGTAAGAAAGCAGGCTGAGCGCGTCCACGCCCTTGCCGTTAATCAGGATGTCAACCTTGACCAAATCGGTGTCGCGGTAGTCAATCACCTCGTAATCAAAGGACGCATAGCCGCGGCTGTAGCTTTTGAGCCGGTCATAAAAGTCAAACAGGACTTCGGCAAGCGGCATCTCATAGACAAGCTCCACGCGCTTTTCGTCCAGATACTGCATGTTCTTCTGCTCGCCGCGCTTTTCCACGCAGAGTGACACAATCGGCCCGATATATTCCGCCGGCGTGATAATCGAAGCGCGGATGTACGGCTCTTCGGCACGCTGAATGCGCCCCTCCGGGAACTCCGTCGGGTTGTCAATCGTCATCTCATCGCCGTTGGTCAGCGTGATCCGGTAGCGGACGCTCGGCGCGGTAAAGATGACCGCCTGCCCGTAGTCGCGCTCCAGCCGTTCCTCCACGATTTCCAGNTGCAGCAGCCCCAGGAAACCGCAGCGGAAGCCGTTCCCCAGCGCGACCGAATTGTCCTTCTCAAAGACAAGGCTCGCGTCGTTCAGCTTGAGCTTTTCCATGCTGTCCTTGAGTTCCTCGTAATCGTTGGAATCAATCGGATAAATCGACGAGAACACGACCGGCTTGACTTCCTTAAAACCGGCGAGCGGCTCATCGGCGGGATTGTCGGCAAGCGTCACNGTGTCNCCCACGCGCACGTCGCTCACCNTCTTCACGCCCGAAACGATATAGCCCNCGTCGCCCGCCTCAAGCACGNCNGTCTCCTCGTACTTGATTTTGAAGATTCCCGCCTGCTCCACCTTGTATTCCGTGCCGCTGTGCATAAAACGGATAGTGTCGCCTTTTTTGATGCGCCCGTTCATAATGCGGATATGAATGATGACCCCGCGGTACTCGTCATAATGGCAGTCAAAGATGAGCGCCTGCGTCCGTCCGTCCGGGTCGCCGCCGGGCGCGGGAAACTTCGTGACGATTGCTTCCATCAAGTCGTCAATGCCCGCGCCNGTCTTTGCGCTCACGGGAACGGCGTCGGCGGAATCCAGNCCCAGGTCGTGGTCAATCTGCTGTTTTATGGCAGGAATGTCCGCCGACGGCAAGTCAATCTTGTTGATGACGGGGACAATCTCCAAATCCTGCTCCATCGCCATGTACAGGTTGCTGACGGTCTGGCTTTCCACGCCCTGCGACGCGTCAATCAGCAGCAGCGCGCCCTCGCACGACGCAATCGCGCGGCTCACCTCNTANGAAAAGTCCACGTGACCGGGCGTGTCAACAAAATTAAGCTCGTAGTCGTGGCCGTCCTTTGCGTGGTACGGAATCGTCACCGCCTGGCTTTTTATCGTAATGCCGCGCTCGCGCTCAATGTCCATGTTGTCCAGAATCTGATTTTTCATCTGCCGGTCGTCGATAATCTTTGCCTTCTGAATGAGGCGGTCCGCAAGGGTCGATTTTCCGTGGTCGATATGCGCAACGATACAAAAATTGCGCTTGTAGGTGAGTGCTGTCATCGCATTGATTTTATCCGAAAACGCCGCGCGGGGCAAGGCTTTGCAAAAAGATTTCCTGACAGAGGCATCCCGCAAGACGCGCACAAAAAGTGTTTCACGGCGTGAAACACTTTGTTTCATGCGGTAAAACACTTTGTTTCACGGCGTGAAACACTCTGTTTCATACCGCAAAACAAACTGAAACACTGCCGCCCGCCGTCAGTGCCAGGGCGGATGATGCCGCGGCAGCGCATGTCCGCCAAAACGCTTGACCGCGCCCGCGCACAACGGTATGCTTTTCCTATGAAACCCCTTGCCTGTCTTCTTATCCTGCTCTGCGCGGTACCGGCNTTNTCCGCCGAAAAACTCAGCATCGCGTTCCGCTACAACACGGTGGCGGACGACGGCAAGAATTTCCTGCGCTGGCAGACGGACGACACGAAGACCTCCGACCGGTTCGACGCGGTGACGGGCGCGTCGGTCGCAAAATCGACCAAATTGCTGCGCGCGTTGCAGGAGCCGGACAAGAAAAAGGCGTTTCCCAAAGGGCTGTACGCGCTCCTGCTGTTTGCCGTCAGCCCCGCCGCGCAGGCACAGTCCGACGGCCTGACCGTGGAAAAAGACGGCGCACGGCTGACTATCTCATTCATGCACCGGGGAAACGCCTACCGAATCACCACGGACGAAAAAGGACGGCTGCACACGCGCACCAGTTTTGCCCTTGCGGAACACATTGCGGACAACACGGCGGGAATTTTTACGATCAAGCCGGAATTCCTGCCTGGCGCGTCCCCCGAACCGCCGGAAAAAGCGGAAGCCCCGGACGGACAGACCGAGACGGCAGCGCAAGACGGCGCGCCTGCGGCGGCAGAAACGGACGGAACGCGCGTCGCCGGGGAAACCCTGCCGTTCGTGCCGGACGACTACGACGAAAGCGCGCCGGCCATCTGGGACGGCACGCTCAAGACAGCGTTCGCGGACGGCGTGCTGACCATAACGGGCAGGCTCAAGCGCATCGCGCCGCCCAAAAAGCCCGTGCCTGCGGAAGCCCCCGCGTCCCCGGAAGCATCCGCGCCCGCAGCAGCGCCAGAGGACGAAAGCGACGCAACCTTTACTTCCGAGGCAGAAAATGCTATCATAGAGGACGAGACTGCACCGTAAGGAGATAACGATGAAACCGACATTGCTTGTTCTGGCAGCGGGAATGGGAAGCCGTTACGGCGGCGTAAAGCAGATTGACGCAGTGGGGCAGCACGGAGAATGCCTGCTGGACTTTTCCACCTTTGACGCAAAAAAAAGCGGGTTCGGCAAAGTCGTCTACATCATCAGGAAAGACATCGAACAAGATTTCCGCGCGCGGCTGTTTGACCGCGTGGCAAAGAATTTCGACGCGGAATACGTGTTCCAGAGCATTGACTCGCTGCTGACGGCGGAAGAGCAGAAAAAGAAGGCTGCCGCGCGAACCAAGCCCTGGGGCACGATCCATGCCGTGCTGTGCGCGCAGGAAAAAATCCATGAGCCGTTCGCCGTCATCAATGCTGACGACTATTACGGGCGATCCGCGTTCGAGACGCTCGGCACGTACCTTGCGTCGGTTGACAACGACTGCACCGATCACGCGATGGTCGGCTATATCCTGGGCAACACGATGAGCCGCAACGGCTCGGTCAGCCGGGGCGTNGCGCAGACCGCAGGCGGCTATCTCACGTCGATTACCGAAAACACCAAGATTTACTACACGGGCGAGCATTTCAGCGGGGACGACATCGTGTCCGATTTGGACGGAACGCTCGTCCCGATGACGGGCAAAGAGACCGTGAGCATGAACTTCTTCGGCTTTACGCCCCGCGCGTTCGCCAGTTTCCAGGCATACTGGGACGACTTCAAGGCGACCAAACTGGGAGAGGCAAAGGCGGAGGCGCTCCTTCCCGTGGCGGCAAGCGACATCATCCGGCATGGCGAAGGCAGGCTGAAAGTATTCACGAGCGAAGAGACCTGGTTCGGCATGACGTACCCGGAAGACAAGCAGCTGGTCAAGGACGAAATCGCCAAGAAAATCGCGGGAGACTACTACCCGGCAAGACTCTGGGAAAACTGATGCTCGCGCTTACGCCGATTCGATCCGAAAAAATCTGGGGATACGAGGACTGGATTGCCTCGACGTTCCCCGGCAGCCGACAGGACGACTTTGCCGAGCTGGCAGGAGACTTTCCGCTGCTCGTCAAAATCATTCAGGCGAACGACACGCTTTCCGTGCAGGTGCATCCCGACGACGCGACGGCGGCACGGCTTGAAGGGAGCGGCGCAAGCGGCAAGACGGAATGCTGGTACGTGCTTGACGCAGAGCCGGGCGCGCAGATTGTCTACGGGCTGAAGAAAGACTGCACCACGGAAGAACTGCGGCAGGCAATCCAGACNAACACGCTCGAAAGCAAGCTGCACTGCGTTTCGGTCAANAAAGGNGANTTTGCGTTCATTCCCGCCGGAAGCGTCCATGCCATTGGCGGCGGGCTGCGCCTGCTTGAAGTCCAGCAGAGTTGCGACACCACCTACCGGCTGTACGACTGGGGACGACCGCGCGCGCTGCATATCGAAAAAGGACTCGCGAGCGTCCGACACGCCGAGCGCGCGCCGATTGCGCCCATGCAGGACTCTTTTTCCTGCGATTATTTTTCGCTGCAAAAACGCCGCGTCTCTGGCTGCCTCACGCTGCGGGGCGAAAAAAACGGGCAGCTCGTGTTCATTGCCGAGGGAAGCGGCACGATAGCCGCAAAAAAGCCCGGCGGCAGCCCCCAAAGCACCGCCTTTCAAAAAGAACAGATTTTCGCGCTCGCCGCCGGCGAAGACATCACGGTCAGCGGCACGGGCGAAATCATCGTCATCACGCCCTAACTCGTCGCCACGATAGTGTCCAGCGCGATGCTTATCATCGTGGTGAACGTCGTCTGCCGTTCCTCCGCCGTAGTCGCGCCNCCGAGCAGGATATGGTCGCTCACGGTCATAATGGCGAGCGCGCGCCGAGCGTATTCCGCCGCGAGCGTAAAAAGCTCCGCGCTCTCCATCTCAATGCCGAGCACGCCGTATGCCGCCCAGGTCTTCCAGTTCTCGTTCTTGTCGTAGAACAAATCGCTGGACGCGACCGAGCCGACCGCATAGCGGATGCCNCGCTCCGCGGCAATCTTGTCCGCCGCGCGTACCAAATCGAAATGCGCNGTGGGCGCAAAGTGCAGGCCGCCGAACCGCTGGTTCAACAGCGACGAGTCCGAGCAGGCGGCGTTGACGATAATCGTGTCGCGCAACCGCGTCTTTTCGCTCACCGCGCCGCATGTTCCCACGCGGATTGCCGTCTGCACGCCGTAATATTTGAACAGTTCCGTCGCGTAAATCGAAAGCGACGGCTGCCCCATGCCCGTTCCCTGCACGCTCACCGGCACGCCCCGGTATGTCCCCGTAAAGCCGAACATGCCGCGCACCTCGTTGTAGCACGCCGCATGATCCAAAAAATGCTCCGCGATGAATTTTGCCCGCAACGGATCGCCCGGAAGCAGGACATGAGGAGCGATTGCGCCGTCCGGCGCGTTGATGTGTGTACTCATACGTCGATTATACCACGGATTGCAAAAACCGCTAGCAGAAAATCACGCCAAAAACCGCGCCCGCCAGCACGACGAACACCGGATGCACGTTCGTCCTGAGCAGCACGAACAGCGCGATCACGTAGAACACGGCGTTGACCCCGTACAGGTGGACGCTTCCGTTCCAGGTGGCAGGGGCAGAAAGCACGAAGCCCTGATGCACGACGAACAGCGCGATGATGATAATTTTTGCCGCCGCCACCGCAATCACGCCGGAAACCGCCGGGCGCAACGTGGCGAACGCCGCCTGCACGCCTTTCTTCTCCGAAAACGAGCCGAAAAACCGCGCGATAATCATAATGCAGATGAGCGAGGGCAGCACTTCGCCGAGCGTGGAGAAAAAGCCGCCCCACACGCCGTACAGTTCCGTCCCGATGTACGTGGCGATGTTGATGCCGATCGGACCGGGCGTCGCCTCCGAAATGGCGACCATATTGTAAAAAAACGCGCCGTCAATCAGCCTGAACTGGTCAACCAAAACCTGCTGCATAATCGTAATGGCAACCTGCCCGCCGCCAATCGTAATCAGCCCCACATAAAAAAAGACGGCAACAAGGCAGAGCAGCCCCATCGCCGACTGCGACTGAATCTGCGCGACGATAAAATCAGTCATGCTCCGCCTCCGCCGATTCCGCGCCGGCCTTGCCCTTCCTAAAGTCGCCCCGCACCGCCGCNANCACGACNCCAAAGAACGCGCTGCCGAAAATCACCCACANCGTGTTCACGCCGAAGAAAAAAATNAGCNCGAATGNGAGCGCAAGCAGGACNAAGCCGAACGCNGANTTGACCGATTTNTTGGAGAACGTAAGCACGGCGACCGTCAGAATTGCCGCGACCGACACGTTGATGCCNCGCAACGCCCGCTGCACCCAGGCAATCTCGCTGAAATTGGCAATGCACTTTGCAATCACCGTGATAATGATAATCGACGGGAAGACCATGCCGAACGTGGCGACACAGCCGCCGACCACGCCCGCCCGTTTGTAGCCGATGAATGTCGCCACGTTCACCGCGATGATGCCCGGCGTACTCTGCCCNATCGCAAAATAGTCGAGCAGCTCGGCGCTTGTCGTCCAGCCACGTTTTTCAGCCAGCTCTTTTTCCAGGACGGGAAGCATGGCGATGCCGCCGCCGAACGTACACAAACCGATTTTAAAGAACGTGAAAAAAAGGTCTCCCAGCGACCTGACGCTTGTTTTCATCTGCCTGTCCCGTTGCGCCCGTACAGCACCGCCAGTTCGGCAAGCCATGCGGCAGCAGCGTCCGCCTTTTCGCCCGCGAGCATGGCATCCGTCATGCGCCACGACCAGTTTTTGCCGCTCGTGCTCGGCATGTTCATGCGCGCCTTTGTGCCGAGCTTGTACACGTCCTGCAAGGGAATGACCGCGAACTGCGCCGTCGATGAAAACGCCCGCGCAATCAGGCCGCGCAATAACGTGCCGTTTTTCCGCAGTTTCTTCGCCCGCTCCGCGTCCACGGCTTCGCCGCGCAGATACGAAGCAATCAGCGCGAGTTTTTCGTCGTCCAGCGATTCCAGATAGCCTTGCGTGGTGTCGTTGTCATGCGTTCCCGTGTAGACGACGCAGGGCTTGTCATAGGCGTGCGGCAGGAACGCGTTCACCAGGTTTCCGGCACGGCGTTCGTTTTCGTCAAACGCGAACTGCAAGATTTTCATGCCGGGCAGCCCCAAGCCGTCACGCAGGTCGCGCACGGCATCGGTAATCACGCCCAAATCTTCGGCAATGAGCGGCAGGTCGCCGAGGGCTTTTTTTATCGCCTCAAACAGCGCGCGCCCCGGTCCTTTTTTCCAGGTGCCTTTCTCTGCCGTGGGATTCCCATAAGGCACTGCCCAGTACGACTCAAAGCCGCGGAAATGATCGACCCGCACATAATCGGTCAGCTCAAGCTGTTTTTTGATGCGGGCAATCCACCATTGGTAGCCGTCCGCCTTCATCGCCGCCCAGTCGTACAGCGGATTTCCCCACAGCTGCCCCGTCGCGCTGAAATAATCCGGCGGAACGCCCGCGACGCAGCGCGGAACGCCCCGCTTGCTCAGCTGGAAAAGCGGCTGATTTGCCCACACGTCCGCGCTGTCGGCCGCGACAAAAATCGGGATGTCCCCCACAATCGCGATGCCCTTGCCGTTCGCATACGCCTTGAGCGTCTGCCACTGCACGGCGGCAAAAAACTGTATCACCTTGTACTGCTCGACTTCCTCGCGATGCGCCTTGTCCCANGCCGCTATGGCAGCCTTGTCGTGNCCCGCAAGGTCTTTCTTCCAATATATGTTCCAGGTTCCCGAAACGTAAGNGCCTTTCTTNTCGCTNTCGGCAGCCGNCTGCAAGTCGTGGTGCGCCTTGATGCTCATGAACGACGCGTAATCGCCGAGCCAGTACCTGTTCTTCTTGCAGAACGCCGCGTAATCGGCTTTGTCCGCGTCGTTCGCGTGGTCAAGGAAATATTCGGCGCACTTACGGAGCACGGGCATTTTCCACCAGACGACCGCGCCAAAGTCAACGTCGCCTTTCGGCTTGATGAACGGCGGCGGCACGATGTCGGTCGGACGCGCCCAGCCGCGCTCGCCCAGCATGTCGCAGTCAACCAGCAGCGGATTGAGCGCGAACGTGGAGAACGACTGGTACGGGCTGTCACCGTATCCCGTCGGTCCGAGCGGCAGCACCTGCCACAGCCGGACGCGCGCCCGTTCCAAAAAATCGACGAACGCAAACGCGCTCTTTCCTAACGTGCCGATGCCATACGACCCCGGCAGAGACGTGGGATGCAACAAGATGCCCGATAATCGCGGTAAACTCATGCTTCCATTGTAACGCGGAACGGAGATTTTTTCAATGCGACGCCCCTCCCCCAACACGGCTTACGCATGAGAAAACATACTTTTTGGCCTGCAATCAACATCCCCCGGCGCTGTTCGCAACGCACTTTCTGGCGGAGTGCCGGAGCATATTGATGACAACGGTTTATTAGTAAGGTTGATAACGGTGTCTTACCAACGTTAGTAACAGGGTCTCACTAACGTTAGTAACAGGGTCTCACTAACGTTAGTAACGGGGTCTCACTAACGTTAGTAACGGGGTCTCACTAACGTTAGTAACAGGGTCTTACTAACG
>WFLX010017156.1_pt1 | contig 24492 bp, 22 predicted proteins | sample 4967041 | NCBI WGS metagenome assembly WFLX01 (sample SAMN12857096, study PRJNA449069) | gut metagenome | isolation source: stool from male and female vole | host: Microtus ochrogaster | place: USA:Florida | collected 2017
AAATCGGCATTGGCGAGCCGGTGGATTTGGATGATTACTTGACGGACAAGGAAAAGAACTATTTAAAGAATTATCTGGACGAGCTGGAATCTCTGCCCCTGTACAGCGAGGGGGAGAAGGAGGCGTTTACTATCTCAGCCATGGCGGGAGAAAAGCAGGCGCAGGCAAAGCTGACGGAAATTTACTTAAAGGCGGTGACGGACATTGCCAAGCTTTATACGGGACAGGGCGTTTTTTTGGAGGATTTAATCGGTGAGGGCAATCTGGCGCTTGCTTACGGCGTCAGTGTGCTGGGCAGTTTGGAAAAGCCTTCCGAGGCGGAGGGAATGCTGATGAAGCTGGTGATGGACGCCATGGAAGAGTATATTTCGGAGAATGCCGACAAGGCGAAAATAAATGAGCGGGTGCTTGAGAGGGTAAATAAGGTGCACATCCGGGCGAAGAAGCTGTCTAAAGAGCTGGGCAGAAAGGTGACGGTTGCGGAGCTTGCAGAAGAGACCAAAATGAGTGAAAAAGCCATACAGGACGTCCTGCGCATCAGCGGATACAAAATGGAGTATATTGATATATGAATAAAACTACTTACGAAGATTATAAATACAGTATGCAGGATGTTTCCAACCTATATATAGGGGCAAAATATACCTTTGGGGAGCTCCTTATGCAGGAGGATATTCTGTTTAAGTTCCGCCTGATTGTGGAACGCTATATTATGCCGGAGGCAGACAGGGAGGATACGCTGGAAAGTCATCTGTATTATCTGGATAAAAGCAGTTTTCTGGTACAGATATACAAGCAGCTGAAGGCCCGCATCAAAGTGAATCTGATTGAGGAAAAGAAAACCTTATCGGGCAAAAAAAAGAAAGAATATACCACAAAGATTTTGACGGCAGAACAACTGACAGAGATGAGCATAGAAGAAAAGCAAAAATGCGGTATGGTGATACAGGAATTAAAGGTGAGTAAGTTGGCTATGCTGTCTTTTTAATAAGGCAATAAAAATAAAATTTTTAGTGTTTGCAGATGGCAGAAAGGTATGGTTATCAGAATGAGAGTAGAAGAATTATCCGCTTATGAAATTTTGGAGAAAAGGGAGATTGCAGATATCAAAAGCATGACTTATTTGTGTCGGCACAAAAAAACCGGCGCAAGGGTGGCGCTGATATCNAATGANGATGANAANAAGGTATTNTATATCGGNTTNCGNACNNCNCCCAAGGATTCTACCGGAGTAGCGCATATTTTGGAGCATTCCGTGCTCTGCGGTTCCAGAGAGTTTCCCATAAAGGATCCTTTTGTGGAGCTGGTCAAGGGCTCTTTAAACACCTTTTTGAATGCCATGACCTATCCGGACAAGACGGTATATCCTGTGGCAAGCTGCAATGACAAGGATTTCCAGAATCTGATGCATGTGTATCTGGATGCAGTATTTTATCCCAATATTTATGAGAAGGAAGAGATTTTCCGTCAGGAGGGCTGGCATTATGAGCTGGAAAATCCTGAGGATGAACTTGTCATAAACGGTGTGGTTTATAACGAGATGAAGGGAGCCTTTTCTTCTCCAGATGATGTGTTGGAGCGGGAAATGATGAATTCTCTGTATCCCGATACGGTTTATGGCTGCGAGTCGGGGGGCGACCCGAAGGTGATTCCGGAGCTTGACTATGAAAAGTTTCTGGCATTTCATGGCACCTATTATCATCCCTCTAACAGCTATATTTATCTCTATGGAAATATGGATATGGCGGAGAAACTTGCCTTTATCGACGAGCATTATCTGTCTGCATTTGAGGAAAAGAAGGTGGATTCCGGGATTGGACTTCAAAAAGCCTTTCAAACCCCTGTCCGCATCGTGAAGGAATATCCCATAAACGAGGGGGAGGATGAGGAGGAAAATACCTTTTTGTCCTTAAATATGACGGTGGGAGACTGTCTTGACCAGGAACTTTATGTGGCATTTCAGATTTTGGATTATGCCCTTTGTTCTGCGCCGGGAGCGCCATTGAAGCAGATTTTGGTGGAGAGGGGAATCGGCAAGGATGTGTACAGTATCTATGAAAACGGTATCAGACAGCCCTATTTCAGTATTGTGGCAAAGGATACTTCCCTTGCGAAAGAAGAGAAGTTTTTGTCTGTCATTGAGGAAGTACTGCAGGGAATCGTGAAAAACGGTTTTACGAAAAAAGCGTTGCTGGCAGGCATCAATTATTATGAATTTAAGTACAGGGAGGCTGATTTCGGATCCTATCCCAAGGGACTTATGTATGGTCTGCAGGCTTTGGACAGCTGGCTGTATGATGACAAAAAGCCATTTCTCCACATTGAGTCCTTAGAGGTTTTTGCGGCACTGCGGAAGAAGGCGGAGGAAGGGTATTTCGAGGAACTAGTACAGAAATATCTGCTGGATAATCCTCACAGAAGTATTGTGATTTTAAAACCAAGCTTGGGACTTGCGGAGAAGCAGGAGGAAAGCCAAAAGCAGCTTCTTGCGGAGCAGAAAGCGCAGATGACAGAGGAGGAGATTCAGAGCATTATCAAAAAATATAAAGAGCTTAAGACATTTCAGGAGAGCGAGGATAGCAAAGAGGAACTGGCAAAGATTCCCCTTCTTAAGCGGGAAGATTTGAAGAAGGAAGCAGCGGGCTTTGTCAATGAGGAGAAAGCCATTGGGGATACCCTGCTTTTGTATCATAAACTCTTTACCAACGGCATCGGGTATCTGAGGCTGATTTTTAAGCTGGATGATATCCCAGAANAATATTTCNCTTATGTGGGAGNTTTAAANAGCTGTCTGNGACTTTTAAATACGGNGCACTATAAGTATGGNGATTTGTTNAACGANATGNATCTTGTANNCGGNNGCATGNCTGTGGTGAATAATACCTATGCCAATGTGAAGGACGAGAAGCTTTGCAGGGTGACTTTGGAGTTTAAGACCAAGGTATTTTATGCCAATTTGGATAAGGCTCTGAAGCTGATGGAAGAGGTGATGCTTACCAGCGATTTTGCGGACACCGGGCGCCTGTATGAAATTTTGGCGGAAGGAAAGTCAAGGCTGCAGGCTCAGATGATTTCTGCGGGACACAGTGTGGCAGCAGGCCATGCTCTGTCCTATGAAAGCGTACCGGGGGCTTATGGAGAGATGCTTTCAGGGCTTTCCTTTTATCGTCTGATTGCGGATTTGGAGGAGCATTTTGACGAGAAAAAAGAGGAGCTTACCGAAAAGCTTGCCACATTGGCAAAAATGATTTTCCGCAGGGAGAATTTGATGGTGGACTATGTGGGGGAGGAAAATACGGATACTGCTCTGTGTGTGCCCATGGAAGAATTAAAGCAAAAGCTTTACGACTGCCCTGTGGAAAAATCAGGTTATGTGCCTGTGCCCAAAAAGAAAAACGAAGGCTTTATGACCTCCGGACAGGTGCAGTATGTGTGCCGCGCCGGCAACTTTAAAAAGAAAGGACTGCCTTACAAGGGGACACTCCGGGTGCTCAGGGTTATGCTGGGCTATGAATATCTGTGGCTCAATGTCCGTGTCAAAGGCGGCGCTTACGGCTGTATGTGTAATTTCGGCAGGACGGGGGACAGCTATTTTGTGTCTTACAGGGACCCGAACCTGACAAAAACTATTACTATTTATGAGAAGGCAGCAGGAGCAGTAAAGCAGTTTCAGGCGGATGAGCGCACTATGACCCAATATATTATCGGGGCTGTCAGCGACCTCGATATGCCCATGAATCCGGCGGCAAAGGGAGTTCAGTCCCTAGGGGCCTATATGACAGGATTGACGCAGGAGATGGTGCAGAGAGAACGGGATGAGATTCTGAGCGCAGGCCCGGAGGATATCAGGGAATTGGCGGAGCAGATTCAAGCCTTCATGGATGCCGACTGTTTGTGTGTGGTGGGCAGTGCAGGAAAAATTAAAGAGGAAGAAAAAATATTTGAAAAAGTGGAGAACCTTTTCTAAAGATAAGCCGTCTATATGGGGGAAGGAACCTATAGGAGATTGTGAAACTTATTGTTTAGCAAGTTTCATTGTGCCAATTGTATATTCCAACGCAGACACGCTTTCGCTCCGTGAAAAACGCAACGGTGCTAAGCTCATGCCGAATTTCATTCGGCTTAATACCTCGCTAAGCGCCGGCGTTTTTCAAGGGTCTGCTTATGGAACATACAATCTGCACAATTTGGATTGCAAAAAAAGGAGTTTTTCAATCGCCTATAAGCAAATTGCTTAAAAGCAATGGAAAAGCAGGGAGGAAAGGTTATGAAAAGACGAGAAATTGGGAAGAAATGGAAAGTAAGGGGGCTTGTTCTGGGGCTGGCGTTGTCCATGGGGATGATTCTCAGCGGCTGCGGTGCATCGAAGAATGAGACTATGGTGGCTGAGAATGGGTATTCTTCCAGCCCTAGTATGGCGGCGCAGTCGGCAGGCGGCATAAGTTATGATACGGCTTCTGCGGAAGCGTATGATTACGAAGACATGAAGACTACGGAGAATTCTGGTGCCCAAGGGAACAGTGCAGGCAGTGTGGCGGAAAACCCTAACAGGAAGTTAATAAGAAATGTGAATTTGTCCGTGGAGACAAAGGAATTTGATATTCTGATGGCAGCGGTTACGGAGCAGGTGAGAAGTCTTGGGGGTTACATAGAAAATAGTAACACCTATAACGGCAGCAGTTATTCCGGGCATCGCAACAGCAAAAATTCTAGTCTGACCATCCGGATTCCGAAGGATAAGCTGGATGAATTTTTGGAAACTGTATCAGGCATCAGCAATGTAGTGAGACGCTCTGAGAATGTGAATGATGTGACTCTTGCTTATGTGGATTTGGAAAGCCATAAGAACGCTCTGAAGGTGGAGCAGGAGAGGCTGATAGCATTGCTTGAAAAAGCGGAGACCGTAGAGGATATCATAACTGTCGAGAACCGCTTGTCCGATGTGCGGTATCAGCTGGAAAATATGGAAAGCAGGCTTCGTACCTATGACAATCAGGTGGATTACAGCACGGTATATCTGGATATCAGCGAGGTAAAGGAGCTGACTCCCGTGGAGGAGAAAAATGCATGGCAGCGGATGGCGGAAGGATTTGTGAACAGCTTAAAGAACGTGGGGAACGGATTTAAGGAGTTCGGTATCTGGATCGTGGTGCATATTCCCTATCTGGTGGTATGGGCAGCAGTGATTTTTGCCATTGTCATGTTCATTAAATGGCTGATTAGGCGCGCAAAGAAGAAAAAGGCAAAGAAGCTGGCAGCGCAGAATGCTGTGCAGCCTCAGAATATGCAAAATTAATTTCTTTGCAAAATCTTGTGTTTTTGGTATACTAACATAAGGAGACAGCAAAAGGCGGCTGNATAAATTCCGGCCGTCTTTTCTAATANGCANANTGTGCAATGTACAATGTGNATACCCGACAACAAAGATNNTTNNAGCGCTTGCCTTGACAGGCGGAAGGAAGAAAAATGTTCCAAATGTCTAAAGATTCAAAAATGTGGCTTATATTTACGGTTTATGTCATGGTGATACTGCCATGGCCGGCAACAATAGCTGACTTTATTGTGAGAATCTTTTATCCTGATATAGACTTTTATTTGATCACTCTTTTTTGGTATAGTGTTGTTCCGGTGTATTTATTTGCACTAGGGTTTTTTGGTGGAAGCCAAGAAAAACAGANATGTTTTGTGCCGCTTATNNCCTATGTAANCTATTTTNTGGGGATTTGCNTATGGGGGATTGGAAGCGGTTTGATTTTTTGGTGGGGACATGCGCCATACACGATGGCAATGTTATGGAATTTGATGCTTGTTATTTTTGCCATGCCCTTTGGTTTTATGACAGGTGATTTCGTATCAAGTCAGAAAAAGAAATTGGAGATGGAAGGGAAATTTGACATTAAAAAAATTGCAAGCAGAGAATTGCTCATCTGGACGGTTATTGCGGCGATTCTGTTTGTGGTAGTTCCCCAGACGATGAATGTATCTATGTATGCTGATGAAGTTTTTGGCGAATTGTGGGAGATTCATATGGTGGTGTTGATGGTGATAGGCGGGGTATCAGGAATCAGGTTTAAGAAATTGGCTCGTCTACCTCTCATTGCCTATATTATGCATTTGATAGAAGTGTGTTTGTCGTATGGATTGTTGCTTATGGAAGGATATTTCGCTGCAACTGCTCAGGGATGGTATTCTGAGAAGTGTTTGTTTTGTGGAGTTTTGCTAGTGGATGGATATCATACATCTTCTTCAATGGCGGTGGTGTTTATGGCATNNTTTATGACTTTTCAATTCTTCNGNANGATGATAAGNTTTGNGATAANNTTTGTGATAACAGAGAGCATANTTNCTCTGGCAGGNAAAATAAAANAAAAGANANTGAACAGAAAAAACAGNGAGGAAATTTAGTATGAATAACGAAAAAGAATACAAATCCGGTTTTGTCACTTTAATCGGCAGACCAAATGTGGGAAAGTCAACCTTGATGAATCATTTGATTGGGCAGAAAATAGCCATTACCTCCCATAAGCCCCAGACTACCAGAAACCGCATTCAGACGGTATTATCACTGCCTGAGGGACAGATTGTGTTTCTGGACACCCCCGGTATCCACAAGGCGAAAAATAAGCTGGGAAATTATATGGTGAATGTGGCTGAGCGCACTTTAAATGATGTGGATGTGGTGCTGTGGCTGGTGGAACCTGTCACTTTTATCGGAGCGGGAGAGCGCCATATCATAGAGCAGTTAAAAAAGACAAAAACCCCCGTGATTTTAGTGATTAACAAAACGGATACGGTAAGGCGGGAAGAGGTTCTGAAAACCATTGATGTTTACAGGAAGGAGCTGGATTTTAAAGAGGTGGTGCCGGTGTCCGCCCTGAAGGGAAGAAATACGGAAGAATTGATTGGCTGTATCATGAAATATCTGCCTTATGGACAGGCGTTTTATGATGAGGACACCATCACGGACCAGCCCGTGCGGCAGATTGCGGCGGAGCTTATCCGGGAGAAGGCGTTACGGCTATTGTCGGACGAAATTCCCCACGGAATTGCCGTCAGCATTGAAATGATGACAGACAGGGGACGCATCTGCGATATAGAGGCCACCATTGTCTGTGAAAAGGAATCCCACAAGGGAATTATTATTGGAAAAGGCGGTCAGATGTTGAAAAAAATCGGCTCCAAGGCGCGTCCGGAAATTGAGGATATGCTGGAAAAAAAGGTCAATCTGCAGCTTTGGGTGAAGGTGAAGGAAGATTGGCGGGACAGCGATTTCCTTATAAAAAATTTTGGTTACAATCCCAAAGATATGGATATACACGCATAGAAAATGAAAAATGGCAGACCCTATTAGAGTAGTTTGTTGTATAGCATTTAATGAACAATCTTAAGAGAATAGAGAATAGGGGAGCCAAAGATGCATAATATAAATTACTGGCAACAGTTTGAACATACCGGGAAGATTGAGGATTATTTAAATTACAAAAGCTGCCGCAGAGAGCCCGGTTACTTTGTGGGAGAAAAAAAGCCTGAAAGGCATGGCGGAGAGTCGGAAGGGAATCCTTATGCAGGAGTTCGTATGTGTGACAGGAATGATATTGAAGCAGATGCCCATGGGGGAGTATGACAGGCGCATTTGTCTGCTGACAAAGGAGAGGGGCAAGATATCCGCCTTTGCAAAGGGAGCGAGGAGACCAAACAGCCGTCTGGCGGCGGCAAGCAATCCCTTTTGCTTTGGCACCTTTAAGCTGTATGAGGGCAGAAATTCCTATACAGTGGCGGATGCAGAGATTCAGAATTACTTTGAAGAGCTGATGACGGATTATGAGGGCGCCTATTACGGCATGTATTTTGCTGAGGTGGCGGATTATTATACAAGGGAAAATAATGATGAGAGGGAAATGTTAAAGCTTCTCTATCAATCCCTGCGGGCGCTGTGTTCTTCGGCGCTTAAGAATCCTCTGGTCCGGGTTATTTTTGAATTAAAGGCGATTGTGGTAAACGGAGAATATCCGGGGGCGCCTGCGGATAGAAATCTTGCAGAGTCCACCCTATACGCCTTAAACTACATAGAAAAAACTCCTGTGGAGAAGCTGTATACTTTTACGGTGACGGATGAAATTTTTAAGGAACTGCAGAGCGTTTCAATGGAGTATTGCAGGCGTTTTATGGATCGTTCTTTCAAAAGTCTTGAAATACTAATGACACTGTGTTAAAATATTATGGCTGGAAATCCAGAGGAAAGGTATGTCATTATGAGTAAGATTAAGAAATTGAGTATCTGCGTTTTGGTTTGTGCGTGGATGCTTACAGGCTGTGGGAAGGCGAAAATGCCGGAAACGGTAGAGGAAAACACCCTTTGGGTGGATAAAGAAGGAACGGTGCGTTTATATTTAGTGGACGAATTTGATGAGAAGGCCTATTTTGATGTGCCGGAGCTGACCCGCATGGCGATGGAAGAGGCGGCAAAGCATAATGAGCAGCATTCCAAGTCCGGCCGGACAGATGTTGTTGTGGAGAAAGTCGAAAAGAATGTGGGGGACGGCAAAATCCGTGTAAATTATACTTTTGCAGACGGAAAAGCGTTTAGCGAATTTGAATTTATTGATGGAACCCTGTTCTATGGCACGGTGAAGGAAGCGAAGGCTGCGGGCTACAGCCTTGGCAATGTGGCGCTGGTAAACGCAAAGGACGGCAGTATGACCACGGGGGCGGCAGTAGAGTCCTCTGCGGCGGATAAACATGTTTTGATTACGGATCAGAAGCTTTTGATATATTGTCCTTATCAGGTAACTCATGTGGGAGAGGGCGCTGTGTGCAGGAAGGACGGCACGGTGGACACTACAAAGGCAGAGGGCAATGTATTTATTTTGATGGCGAAATAACCGCAGACACGCTTGCGTTTTGGCGCTTGCGGAATAAAAGGAGGAATATGTGATGGAAAAGACAATGGAAAAGATTCAGGCTCTGGCAAAGGCAAGGGGCTTCGTATATCCCGGTTCGGAGATTTACGGTGGGCTTGCCAATACATGGGATTACGGCAATCTGGTNTANTGGAGCTTAAGAATAATGTAAAGAAGGCATGGTGGCAGAAATTTGTGCAGGAGAATCCGTACAATGTAGGCGTGGACTGCGCCATTTTAATGAATCCCCAGACATGGGTGGCAAGCGGTCATCTTGGCAGTTTTGCAGACCCTTTGATGGACTGCAGGGAGTGTCATGAACGTTTCCGCGCGGATAAGCTGATAGAGGATTTCTGTAAGGAGAACGGTGTTTCCCTGACAGCGAGTGTGGATTCATGGACTCAGGAGCAGATGAAGGAATTTGTGGAGGAAAAGAATATTCCCTGCCCTTCCTGCGGCAAACATAATTTTACGGATATCCGTCAATTTAATCTGATGTTTAAGACTTTTCAGGGCGTTACAGAGGATGCCAAGAACACAGTATACTTGAGACCCGAGACGGCTCAGGGTATCTTTGTGAATTTTAAGAATGTGCAGAGGACTTCCCGGAAGAAGCTTCCTTTTGGTATTGCGCAAATCGGCAAATCTTTCCGAAACGAGATTACTCCCGGCAATTTTACCTTCCGTACCAGAGAGTTTGAGCAGATGGAATTGGAATTTTTCTGTGAACCCGGTACGAATAAGGAGTGGTTTCAGTATTGGAGAACTTTCTGCCGTGATTGGCTGTTGTCCTTAGGAATTAAAGAAGATGAGATGAGACTGAGGGATCATTCACCGGAGGAGCTTTGTTTTTACAGCGAGGGAACCACGGATATTGAGTTTAAGTTCCCCTTTGGCTGGGGCGAACTGTGGGGTATTGCGGACAGAACAGATTATGATTTGACCCAGCATCAGAATACTTCCGGTGAGGATATGTCCTATTTTGACGATGAAAAGAAAGAAAAATATATACCTTATGTGGTGGAGCCTTCTCTGGGAGCTGACCGCGTGGTGCTGGCATTTCTCTGTGCGGCCTATGACGAGGAGGAGCTTCCAGATGGTGAGATGAGAACGGTGCTTAGATTCCATCCAGCTCTTGCACCTGTGAAAATAGGTGTGCTTCCTTTGTCCAAGAAGCTGAATGAGGGCGCGGAGGAGATTTATACAAAGCTGTCTAAGAGCTACAACTGTGAGTTTGATGACAGGGGCAACATCGGCAAGAGATATCGCAGGCAGGATGAGATTGGAACGCCCTTCTGTGTGACCTATGATTTTGAGTCTGAGACAGATGGCTGTGTGACGGTGCGTTTCCGAGACTCTATGGAGCAGGAGAGGATAAAGATTGCCGATTTGGAAGCTTATTTTGCAGATAAATTTGTATTTTAATGAGATTTCAGCGCAAAGCGCAGCATGGGAGTAGATTGAAAAATCAAAGATTTTTCAATCGCAAATTTGTGCCTGCGGCCCAAAGTTTGCAGGTTACGGAAAGGCATGGTTATTAGTATGGAAATATTAGAGATATTTCAGGTATTGGGGATAGAGGCGACTAAAGACGAGCAGGCTATCAGAAATGCCTATCGTGACAAGCTTTCCGTGACCAATCCGGAGGATAATCCGGAGGGGTTTAAAAGACTGCGCACAGCTTATGAAGAGGCATGTCTCTATGCAAAGCAGACGGATGAAAATATTGAAAAAGAAAAGGACACCACGCCTTCAGGCCTTTGGGTGGAGCAGGTGGAAGACATCTATAAGAATATCCATTCCAGGCAGGATATAGAGAGATGGAAAGCGCTGTTTGAGGAAGATATCTTTTTGTCCTTAGAGGAAGAAGAAAACTGCCGGATGAAGCTCCTTGCTTTTTTGATGGATCATTTCAAACTTCCCACGGCGGTATGGAAACTTTTGAATGAAAAATTAAATCTTGTATCCGATGCCGGAGCGTTAAGGGAACATTTTCCGGTGGATTTCATTCACTATGTGGTGGCAAAGTGCGAGCGCGGCGAGGATGTAGAGTTCGGACAGTTTGAAGGCGAGCCAGAGGCTGCTTATGATATGTTCCTGCAATATTATGATCGTTGCTGGAACGCTTTGCAGGACAAGCAGATAGAGCAGGCGGAAGAGTACATAAAAAATGCGGATGAGCTTAATATTTATCATCCTGTGATGGAGGTCTGCAGGGCTCATGCCGCAGTGGAGCGGGGTAAAATAGAGGAAGCAATCAACAGCATGGTAAAGCTGAAGGAGCGTTTTCCGAAGGACGCAATGGTCTGTTATAATGCGGCGGAAATTATGTGGCATCATGACAGAAAAGAACAGGCGGCAGAAATTTACCGGGAATTAAAGGAGGTAAATGATGTTCATTACATGGCAAATGTACGCCTGACCGAGTGGAATTATGAGCAGGGGCAGTATGAGGAAGCCAAGAAATGTGCGGAAAATGTGCTTGCAGCCGGGGCAGATGATGAATTTATGGAGCTGCTTGCCAAGGTAAATGTAGAAATTGAAAAGAATTATGAAAGGCATTATAAACAGGAAAATGATGTCCGCTCCGCATTGGAGTTAGGCTGGTGCTATCTGCAGGACGGCAAGGTCAGCAGGGGAATCAGTCTGGTGGAGGACTTGGAAGGACGGATTACCGAAGAGGATGATGCGGAATACCAGGGCCTTCTCACAAAGCTTTATGTGGAAGAGACCGAATATGAGAAAGCTCTTGCAAAGGCAGAAAAATGGGAAAAGGCTTTGCAGAAGAAATTACAGACCGATGAGCCGGAGGAAGAAAAGGAAAAAGACAGAAACCGCATCCGCCAATATCATTTGATTCGGATGCAGTGTTTTCATGCTCTGGGCGACATGCGGAATGAGCCGGAGAGTGCGCACAGCAGGGAGAATTATGAAAAAGCCATTGAGGAAGGCAACGGAATTTTGGACGGAACCCCCAATGATATCGGGCTTATGCTGGAGCAGGCTCAGATCTATATGGAGATGGAAGAGTATGAAAAGAGTCTTGACGTGTGTGCAAGGCTTGTTGACGAACATCAGGTTTATGCAGCTTATGCCACAGAACTTGAGGTACACCGCAGGCAGTGGAATGCTTCCGGCGTAGTGCAGGCGGGGCAGCAGTGTATTCACTTTTTCCCGAATTATGAGAGGGCTTATGAGCATGTGGCAAAGGTTTTTCTGGATCTGGAAAGACCTGAGGATTTGAAAAGCGTGCTTAAGGATGCCAAAGAGCAGGGGATTGAGAGTGTTATTTTGGATGCCTATCAGTATCAGATGGGCAAAACCGTGCCGGATACAGAGGTTCTGGACGAGAAGCTGGCGCAATTCCGTAAAGAATATTTTACAAAAGTGGAAAATGGGGATATTGAGGCGTATCGTCAAGGACTGCCTATATTGACGGAATATTTGTATTGGTATCCCGGTACGTATATGCTGGTGGAAAGAGGGTTATTTCACAGGGCGGCTCATCGTTACGAGGAGGCTAAGGCGGATTTTGAGAAGGCTCTTGCGGAAAATCCAAGGCAGCCCTATGCCTTAAACGGTCTCAGTTTTGTCTATAAATTTGAAGGAAATTATGAACAGGCATTAATCTGCTTAAAGAGGGCAAATCGTTACAGGGACCCGGAGATGAGCGATGTGATTTATGCAGATATGGCAAATTTGTATTCCCTTATGGGTAATTATAAAGAGGCGGCAAAGGCCTATGAAAAATTTGCCAAGAAGACAGGTTTCCGTTATCAGTATCATATGAGCAAATATGCCACCTGTTTAATGCGCTGCGGAGAAGTAGACAAGGCGGCACAGATATTAAAATCGACATACGGCGAAAATGAGGTGGATTACTTTGACGAGGCATGCGATGTTTACCAGATAGCGGGAATGCCGGAAAAGGCAAAAGAACTTCTGGATAAATGGGGCAGCAGGAAGAAGACCTTAGATAACAGAGACAAGGGTGCTTATTACGGTAAAATGGCATGGCAGGAGCTCTTGTTTGGCACCGGGGATAAGGCTGTTGAGTATATGGGTAAAATGCTGGACTGCATGGGAGGACTCGGCGCATATGCCGATAGTTTGAGCGATGCTATCTTTACCTGTATTCTGTGTGGGAATGACAAAAAAGGCAGGGACTATGCCGCAAAACTCAGACTGCATTTGGAGAAAACAAAACAAAGAGAATATTCTGATATGGCAAAGAGCGCCGTTTATGAAAGAACCATGTCCTGGTATTATACCAAATCTTCGGAGGAATTGGAGAAGATGCTGGACAAGGGGGACTGTGAGGAAACCTGTCACATCTGTACCTATTGCCTCTGTAAGGAGTTAGAGGCGGTGCGTATTTTGGTTATGCTTAGATGCGGCAAAGAAAAAGAGGCTTTTGCAAGGCTGGATGCCAATTTAGAAAAGCAAAAGGATGAATTTATGCTTGCTATCCGTCATATCTGCGAAAATGGAGTAAAAGTGACTCCCGATGCGGCGCTGCGGGAAGAAAAGCAGACGGGGGATACTGCGCAGTCTAATGGTGCAAACGGTTTCATGGCACAGCTTAAGGGAATATTTGGGCGTAAAAAGTAAGAGAAATGCTGTTATAATAGTGTGAAGGGCGGAAGTTTCGCCCCAAATGAAGAAACAAAGGAATTAGGATAGTATGATAGTAGGAATTGATTTAGGAACAACAAACAGTCTCATCGCTTATTTTACGGAGGAGGGAGCAAAGATTATTCCCAACCGATTGGGAAAGAATCTGACTCCTTCTGTTGTGAGTGTGGACGAAGAGGGCAATGTATATGTGGGAGAAACGGCAAGGGAGCGCATGAGCCTGTATCCCGATTCCGTGGCGCAGACCTTTAAGCGCAGTATGGGAACGGAGAGGGAGTATGTGTTAAGCGGTCAGAAATTTAAGCCGGAGGAGCTCTCTAGCATGGTACTGCGCGCCTTAAAGGAGGATGCGGAAAGCTTTCTGGGCGAGGAAGTCACGGAGGCTGTGATTAGCGTGCCCGCTTATTTTGACGATAAAAGAAGAAAAGCTACCAAGAGAGCAGGAGAGCTGGCGGGGCTTAAGGTGGAGAGAATGATTTCCGAGCCTACGGCAGCAGCAGTTGCCTATGGCTTGTACGACAAAACCCAGGATACCCGCTTTTTAGTGTTTGATTTGGGAGGGGGCACATTTGATGTGTCCATTTTGGAGTTATATCACAATATTCTGGAAGTCCGCGCCGTAGCCGGAGACAATTATCTTGGGGGCGAAGACTTTACTGAAGTGATGGCAAAGCTGTTTTTGCAAAAGAGTGGTTTAAGTCTTTCAAATTTGTCGGAAAAAGAACAGGTGCGGCTGTACCGTCAGGCGGAGAAGGCGAAACGCGCCATCAGCGAGCAGACGGAAGTGGCAATGAGCTTCTTGTATAAAGAGGAGACTAAGGAAGAAAAAATTACCGTTAAGGAATATGAGGAAGCCTGCGAAGAGCTTCTGCAGAAAATAAGGGAACCTGTGAAAAAGAGTCTTGCGGATGCAGGGCTTAAGCTGTCCGATATCGATGAGGTGCTGTTAATCGGAGGCGCTACGAGGCTGTCCATTGTGAGGGATTTTTTGATTCGCCTTTTCAGAAAATTTCCTGATACCAAGATGAATCCAGACGAGGCGGTAGCCTTGGGTGCTGCGGTTCAGGCTGCCATGAAAGAGCGCAGGGAAGAGGTAAAGGAAGTGATTTTGACGGATGTCTGTTCCTTTACATTGGGCACCGAAGTGGTGGTGGAATATGAAGAAGGCAGGTTTGAGGACGGGAGATTCTGCCCGATTATTGAGAGAAATACTGTGATTCCCGCCAGCCACACGGAGAGACTTTATACGGCACGGGACAACCAAGATAAAGTAAGAGTCCGGGTGTTGCAGGGTGAGAGCCGTTTTGCAAGGAATAATCTGTATTTGGGAGAATTGGAAATTGATGTGCCGAAAGCTCCCAAAGGGCAGGAGTCCGTGGATGTAACCTACACCTATGATATCAATTCTCTTTTGGAGGTGGAAGTAAAGGTAGTATCCACGGGAAAAAGCCAGAAGATGATTATCAAGGGTCAGGATAACCAAATGACCGAGGAAGAGATTCAAAAGCGTATGGAGGAGCTGGCTTATTTGAAAATTCAGCCCAGGGATTATGAAGAAAACCGTCTGGTGCTGTTGCGGGCAGAGCGTATGTACGAGGAGGCTCTGGGGGACCGCCGCAAAAAGCTTGACCACTATATCACGGTGTTTGAGGCAGCCCTGAAAAAGGGTGACCATGAGGGAATCATGGATGCCAGAGACGAACTGAATGAGATTTTAGAGGAAGAAGACGACTAAAGAGCCGCCATTATAAAAATGCTTCTATAAAGGGAGGGATTGCCATGCAGAAATATGGCGTAAACGAATTAAGAAGAATGTATTTGGATTTTTTTGAGAGCAAGAATCATCTGAAAATGAAGAGCTTTTCTTTGGTGCCCCATAATGATAACAGCCTGTTGATTATCAATTCCGGTATGGCACCCCTGAAACCCTATTTTACAGGACAGGAAATCCCTCCAAGGCGCAGGGTTACCACTTGTCAGAAATGTGTGCGCACGGGAGATATTGAGAATGTGGGTAAGACTGCCAGACATCTTACTTTCTTTGAGATGCTGGGGAATTTTTCTTTCGGAGATTATTTTAAACATGAGGCCATTGCATGGAGCTGGGAATTCCTTACCGAGGTAGTAGGTATGGAGCCGGAGAGGCTCTATCCCTCCATTTATTGTGAAGATGATGAGGCATATGATATCTGGACTAAGGAGATAGGTGTTCCCGGGGAAAAAATTACCCGCTTTTACCGTGACGAGAACGGCAAATGTGATAATTTCTGGGAGCATGGCGCAGGTCCCTGCGGTCCCTGTTCCGAGATTTATTATGACAGGGGTGAGAAATATGGCTGCGGTAAGCCTGACTGTAAGGTGGGCTGCGATTGCGACCGTTTTATGGAAGTGTGGAACAATGTATTCACACAGTTTGATAATGACGGAAAGGGTAATTATACAGAACTTTCCCAGAAAAATATTGATACTGGCATGGGGCTGGAGCGTCTGGCAGTAGTGGTGCAGGATGTGGATTCCGTGTTTGATGTGGATACCATGAAGGCTATCCGTGACAGGATTTGTGAGATTGCCGGGGTAACATATCAGGAGGATGAGGCAAAGGATGTATCCATCAGACTGATTACAGACCATATCCGTTCTTCCACCTTTATGATCAGCGACGGCATTCTGCCCTCTAACGAGGGAAGGGGCTATGTGCTGCGCCGTCTGATTCGCCGGGCTGCAAGACATGGCAGGCTTCTCGGCATAGACGGAAAGTTTTTGGCCAAGTTAAGCCAGACGGTGATTGCAGAGTGTAAGGACGGTTATCCCGAGCTTGAGGAGAAGAAGGATTTTATTCTGAATGTGTTGACTCAGGAGGAGGATAAATTTGATAAGACCATCGATCAGGGATTAAGCATCCTTGGAGAGATGGAAGAGGAAATGAAGGCTTCCGGCGAGAAGTGCCTCTCCGGCGAAAATGTGTTTAAGCTTTATGATACCTATGGATTCCCTGTAGATCTGACCTTGGAGATTCTGGAGGAGAAAGGATTTTCCATAGATCAGGCGGGATTTGACGCATGCATGACAGAGCAGAGAGAAAAGGCGAGAAAAGCCCGTAAGACAACCAATTATATGGGAGCGGATGCCACCATATATGAGTCCATTGATGTGAATATAACCTCTAAATTTGTAGGATATGACCGCCTGCAGCATGAATCCAAAGTAACTGTGCTGACCACTGATACAGAGCTTGTGGATGCATTGACAGATGGACAGGTTGGCACCATTATCGTTGAGGAGACTCCGTTCTATGCCACCATGGGTGGACAGAATGCCGATACCGGCGTGATTACCACAAAGGACGGAAGTTTTGCCGTCAAAGACACCATTAAGCTTTTGGGCGGCAAGGTAGGACATGTGGGAACTGTCACAAGCGGTATGATTAAAGTCGGAGATGTTGTTACGCTTACAGTGGATGCGGATAACAGAGCGGATACCTGTAAGAACCACAGCGCAACCCATTTGCTGCAAAAAGCTCTCAGGGAAGTTCTGGGTACCCATGTGGAACAGAGCGGTTCTTATGTGGACGGCGAAAGACTGCGATTTGACTTCAGCCATTTTGCTCCCATGACGGCGGAAGAGCTGAGAAAAGTGGAAGATATCGTCAATGAAAAGATTGCGGAGAATCTGCCTGTGGTGACACAGATCATGGGAATTGAGGAAGCAAAGAAAACAGGTGCTATGGCGCTCTTTGGCGAGAAGTATGGCGAAGAAGTAAGAGTGGTGAAAATGGGAGATTTTTCCGTGGAATTATGCGGAGGAACCCATGTTAAAAATACGGGCGTTATTTCCAATTTCAAGATTCTTTCAGAGAATGGCGTGGCCGCTGGAATCCGCAGGATTGAAGCTCTGACAGGAAATGGCGTGACCGCATATTACAGGGATTTGGAAAAGACCTTGGAGGAGGCAAGCAGAATTTTAAAAACTACTCCGGGTTCCCTGATAGAAAAATGCGGGCATATTATGGCGGAGATGAAGGCGCTTTCTTCCGAAAATGAGTCTTTGAAGAGCAAGGCGGCGAAGGATGCCTTGGGAGATGTAATGGATCAGGTCACGGAAGTAAAGGGCGTGAAGCTGTTAGCTGTAAGCGTGAACGGCGTGGATATGAACGAGCTGAGGAATTTGGGAGACCAATTAAAAGAAAAACTGCAGGAAGGCGTGGTAGTGCTCTTATCCAATCAGGACGGCAAGGTAAATATGATTGCCATGGCTACGGAGGGCGCTGTGAAGCAAGGCGCACACGCCGGCAACCTGATTAAGGGTATTGCGGCATTGGTAGGCGGCGGAGGCGGCGGCAGACCTAATATGGCGCAGGCCGGCGGCAAGAATCCTGCAGGCATTCCCGCAGCGATTGCAGAGGCTGGGAAAGTGCTGGAAGGACAGCTTGCGTAAACAGTTTGGACTATAGCAACGATGGAAAGGAAAATGCCGGCGGCAGGGAGTATATTGCCGGCGGCGGTCAGAGCGGGACAGATGGAAGAGAGAAGAATAGAAGGCTTGTGGGACTGCGCATATTGCGGGCGAAAAGCAATCAAGGCAAGATATGATGCCTGTATGTCGTGTGGGAGACCCCGGGGGATTGACACTCTTTTTTATCTGCCCGAAGATTTGGATGCAGCGACTTTGACACAGGAGGAAAAGGCGAAAACCACAAATGCACCGGATTGGCTGTGCGATTATTGCGGTTCCTATAACCGTGCGGATATCTTCCGTTGTACAAAATGCGGCGGGGACAGGACGGAGTCGAAGTCCGATTACGGGATGCTTCACAAGCTGACTGGCATATTATTTGGCAGAAAGGATTGACAAGTAGTTTGTAGAAGTGAATGATTGGGGTATAAAAATGGCAGTACAGCTTATCGCGGATTTATATGACTGTTCGGAGATGATTGATGACACGGAAGCAGTGAGGGAGGCCGCNCATAAAGCAATCGGATATGTGGGCGCACAGATTGTGGAAGAATGTATTCATAAATTTGAACCCATTGGAATCACTTATTTTGCCATTATTTCCACTTCCCACTTTTCGATACATACATGGCCGGAATACCAATATGCGGCAATCGATATTTTTTCCTGCAGGGACGAAGTGGCGGATGGAATTGCACAGGTGTTGAAGGATTTGTTTGGCTCAAGGAACATCCGGGTTCAAACCATACAGCGCGATATCAGCGGTCATTCGGCATCAGGGCGCAGTTAAACTGTTAGGATGTTTTGAGAGGAAAGATGGAGGCGGAATATGTTTTATGATGTAGGTACGCTGCTTAATATAAACGGCTTGTCGGGAAAGGTTATCGGGTACATCCAATACGAAAACATACAAGATGCCGGAAAATTCTGGACTGAGTATCGGTTAAAAACAGCAAGAGGAGAATGCTGGCTTTCCTGTGATGAGTTTTATGACGAATATTCCATTTCTTGGCCTGCGAACAATATCAGGGGGCAGATTGGTCCGGAATGGCATAAGGTGGACGAGGGGACTCAGGTGGTCCGCTTCAGCAGCGGGGATGTGGATGTGGACCCGGGGGAGAGAGCTTCTTTTGTAGAATATGAGGATGCATCAGAGGATCACACGCTTTCCGTTGAGATTTGGAGCGATGGAACCGAATTTTCCACGGGGGAGTACATTGAAAAAAGCGATATTGTGGAGACCGGATATGAAAAGCCGTCTGTGATAAAGAGAATAAATCTGACGGCGGTGCTGCTGATTTTTGCCTTTGGTTTTCCATTCTTAGGGATAATGGGAAACATTATTGTTGCAAATCTGAACGCAAACAAGAGAATTGCCAACTATCTGAAGGAGTCTGGGAAATATGTGTATGAAACTTCCCTGTCCGGCAATGAGAAGCAGAAGGCAACGGTATATGCCTATCGGACATCTGCCACAACGGATGATGTGGCCAAGGATATCATTCAGGGCATTGAGGGAAATACCCAATCGGTGACTCAGAAGGATGACACGAATAATCAGGAGATTGCCATTTTGACTGATAAAGAATACTGCCTTGTGTATCATCCGGAGAACGAAGAGAAAAAGGTATATGTTCAAGTGTCAAACAGAAAGTATAATTACACATCGGATAATGCCCCTTACAGAATCTCAAGCGCCGGTTCTACATGGTACCGAAGTCATTATTACAGCTCAGGATACTCAGCGGATTCCTCTTCTTATAAGGGTACGCCGTCGGCCTATTCCATGTATAATGGGACAACGATTCACAATATCGGAAACGGTTACTTTGACAGCTATTCCAGCTCCATTCGGCAGTCAAGCATCAACAGCCGGAAATCATCAAGCGGTGGATTGAGCAGTGGTAAATAAATGCGGGAGAAGAAAACTAGTGAAGGGAAAATTGGTAATTTAAGAAAAGGAGAAAAATTATGTTGACAGTTATAATGGAGACAGGGGTTTATTTTTGTATCGGACTGATTATGATGCTGTTGGGGTATTGGCTGATTGATCTGGCAATCCCGGTGGATTTCCCGAAGGAGATTAACGAGGGGAACAAAGCGGTGGGCTGGGTGTCTGCGGGAATTTATGCAGGTCTTGGCTTTGTGATCCGCTCTGCAATCATCTCTGGTGGAGTTGGTGAAGCCATGGAGCTTTTGGCGGGAGTGATAGACACCGTAGTCTATGCCATAATTGGTGTTGTCACATTCATATTGGCATATTTTCTTGTGGATATTGTCAACAGAAAGTTTAATTTCGGCGTTGCGCTTAAGGAGAAGAATGAAGCAGCGGGAATCATGATATTCGGTATTTTTGTGGGAATTGCCTTTATTGTCAGCGGTGTGATCCAATAAACACCATAGGAAAGAAACGGGTATTATTATGAGCAGGAAGTACAGGCTTCTGATGCTGACCACTCTGATTATATCAGGGTGCTCCATGTGTTATGAGCTGATCATCAGCGCAGTGAGTTCCTATCTTCAGGGAAACAGCACTCTGCAGTATTCCATAACCATCGGGCTTTATATGGCGGCATTGGGATTTGGATCCTATATCTCCAGATATTTCAAGAAAAATCTGTTTAATGTCTTTGTGACAATCGAGCTGAGTATTGGTGTGGCGGGGGGCTTAAGCTCCCTGCTGCTTTTCCTGTCCAATATTTATATTTCCAATTATGTGGTAGTGATGTATCTGGAAATTATACTGATCGGTATGCTGGCAGGGGCGGAAATCCCGATTATGACGAGAATTATTGAAGAGGACGAGAAGAACCTGTCTGTGACCCTATCCTCTATCTTCAGTTTTGATTACATTGGGGGATTGCTGGGAGCCATTGCTTTTCCGCTCCTATTGCTTCCGCATCTGGGCTTTTTTTCGACATCTTTTCTCTGTGGATTGTTAAATATTACCGCCGCCATCCTGATTCTGCAGCGCTTTGGAGAGCGGGTTAAGCATATCTGGATTTATCGCGTTCTTGCCATCTTCATTGCGTCAGGGATGATCATCGGAATTGTGTTTGCGGATAACATCTCGGAGAGCGTAGAGGGTGGTCTGTACAGGGATCAGATTATTTACATGGAACAGACGGAATATCAAAAAATCGTACTCACAAAGCATCGGGATGACGTGAGACTTTACATTGATGGGAACTGCCAGTTTTCCACGGCCGATGAATACCGTTATCATGAAGCATTGGTGCATATTCCCATGAGCGAATTGGACAGCCGAAGCCATGTGTTGATTCTGGGGGGCGGGGATGGAATGGCGGTTCGCGAAGTTCTGAAATATGACGAGGTGGAAAGAATAGATCTGGTGGATCTGGATGCAGAGATGATTCGAATCTGTTCCACCAATCAAAATATCACTGCTGTTAACCAAAACAGTTTGGAATCGGACAAGCTGAATATTTACAATATGGACGCATATGAGTATCTGGAGGATTCCAAGGAACAATATGACCTGATTATTGTGGATCTGCCTGATCCCAACAGTGAATCCCTGAACAAACTGTATTCCAATATATTTTATCGGATGTGCAAAAACCGCCTGAAGGATACCGGCGTGATGGTGGTGCAGTCCACCAGCCCCTATTATGCGGCAAAAGCATTCTGGTGTATCAATAAAACCATCAAGAGCGAAGGCCTGTATGTAAAAGCCTATCACCTGCAGGTTCCCGCATTTGGGGATTGGGGATTTAACATGGCAAGCAGGAGGGAACTCACGGAAGATCTGGACTTTGATGTGGACACAAAGTATCTGACCAGAGAAAATGTTTCAGCTCTCTTTCGGTTCGGAAAGGATGAGATAGATGATGATGTGGAAATCAATCGTCTCACGAAGCCGGTTTTGATGGAGTATTACAATAAGGCGGTGGAATCTTGGAATTGACGGGGCGTTTACTACTAGACGCTGTTTTTGCCTAATTTCCCTAATTTTGCAAAAAAGCAGTTGACGAATTTCAAATATATGGTATAATGTGATATGTGCATAGGAATGATGCATAAAAGAATAACCCAATCAGTCATGTACTAGAGGGACTGAAGGGAGGTCGGGTGCAGAGATGTCGAATGTAATCGTAAAAGAGAACGAGACTTTAGACAGCGCATTGCGCCGCTTCAAAAGAAGCTGTGCAAAAGCTGGTATTCAGCAGGAGATTCGTAAGAGAGAGCATTACGAGAAACCAAGCGTAAAGCGCAAAAAGAAGTCTGAGGCAGCAAGAAAGCGGAAATATAACTAAAATGAGGCAAAGTCCTTGAACTATGTATGGTTTAAGGACTTTACTTAGTGTAAGACAGGTTCTCTGGTTTTGGGGGGAGAACGAATTGGCACAATATCATAAGCATGGCTTGCGGTACATAATTATAGGATTAGAAAGGTTCCTATAATGCAAAGAGGGTATCAATATGTGGACAAAAGAGATGTTTGGAACAGATGTTTATCATCTGGTAGCAGCTTTTGTGGTGTATAGTATTTTAGGATGGCTCGTGGAATCCATCTATATGTCTTTCTGCAATCGAAAGATTACAAACAGGGGGTTTGGAAAAGGTCCCTTCTGTCCAATCTATGGATTTGGCGCAGTGATAGGGTCCCTGATATTAAGTCCCTTGAGAGGGCATTACGTGAAGATTTATCTGTTAGGCGCCGTGCTGGCCACAATTTTTGAATATATTGTGGGCAGGGGCATGATACGGTTTCTGGGCGAACTCTGGTGGGACTATAATGAAAAGCCTTTTAATTATCAGGGCATTATCTGTTTGGAAAGCACAGTGGCATGGGGGTTCTATGCCATTGGCGTGGTACAGTTTTTACAGGATACAGTATATCATTTTATTGACAGATTCAGCATCAGTCTGGGTATTCGGCTGTTAGAGGTAATTTTGTTTGCTGTGGCAGTGGACTATGCCATTCAGCTGATACAGGTGTTTGACATCGATGTGAGGGAGAAAAGAAATCAGTTTGTGGAGAGATGCCAATCCTTTATTGCAAGGTGGTATTGAGCCACAGTTTTAGGTTATTATTATGCATATTAAATGTCATACTTCCATATTCTGTAATAGAGAAAGAGCATGGGAGTGTGGCATTTTCTATATGAAATTTGTTAAGAGAACAGAAGCTTTTCTTTGCAGTGTACTGCTGTGTATTACAATGCTGTTCGGGAATGCACTGCCCGTAAGGGCAGAAATGGGCATTACTTCGCCATCGGTGATTTTGATTGAGGCATCCACAGGACAGGTTATTTATGAGCAGAATTCTACACAGAGGCGCAGTCCTGCAAGCATTACCAAAATTATGACCCTGCTTTTGACTTTTGAAAAGCTAAAGGCAGGCAACATCAAATTGGATGACAAGGTGTTGGTCAGTGAACATGCAAGTTCCATGGGAGGCTCACAGGTTTTTTTGGCGGAAGGGGAGATTCAAACTCTGGATACCATGATAAAATGCATTGCAGTTGCCTCAGGCAATGATGCTAGTGTGGCTGTAGCAGAACATATTGCAGGCAGTGAGGATGCCTTTGTGGAGCTGATGAACAAGAAAGCGGCAGAGCTTGGCATGGAGGACACTCATTTTGAGGACTGCTGCGGACTTACCGACTCGGATAATCATTATTCTTCTGCAAAAGATGTGGCAATCATGTCAAGAGAGCTTACCGTTAAATATCCGGAGGTCTTTGAGTACACTCAGATATGGATGGAAGATATTACCCATGAGACCAGGCAGGGAAGCAGTATCTTTACTCTGAACAGCACCAACAAGCTTTTAAAGCAGTATCAATGGGCAACGGGGTTAAAGACGGGCTCCACCAGCAAGGCAAAGTTCTGTCTTTCCGCCACCGCCAGCAGGGATAATATTGATTTAATTGCAGTGGTTATGGGAGCGCCGGACACAAAGGTGCGTTTCGGAGATGCACAGGCGCTGTTGAATTATGGTTTCAGCGTATGCAAGCTATACATAGACGATAATACGGAGGTTTTAAACCCGCTGAAGGTGGAAGGCGGCGTGAAGGAACAGGTTCCCATCAGGTATGAGGGAGAATTCAGGTATCTGGATATTCAAGGAAGTAGTCTGGAGCAGGTGGAGAAAGTTGTGGAACTGCCGGAGGCGGTGCAAGCTCCCATTAAGGAAGGCATGGAAGCTGGAAGGGCGCGTTATCTGCTAAACGGTGTTGAAATCGGAAGCACTCCCATTCTGTATGCCGGAAGCGTGGAGAAAGCAGTTTACCGGGATTATCTGAAAAAGGTCTGGGGATATTTTCTGGTAAATTAACGCAATATAAAAACTGCACAGGNAGAANCTATGTGGGATATACTTTTGGTAATAGCATGCGTTATTGTAATGGTGATGCTATGGTGGATATTGTATGATAGCAACCGTTTTGTTATTAGTCAGTATGAAATTGCAGATAAAAGAATAAAGAAGGGCTGCCGGATGGTGATGCTGGCAGACCTTCATAACAAGTGTTACGGA
>WFLX010117656.1_pt1 | contig 24461 bp, 14 predicted proteins | sample 4967041 | NCBI WGS metagenome assembly WFLX01 (sample SAMN12857096, study PRJNA449069) | gut metagenome | isolation source: stool from male and female vole | host: Microtus ochrogaster | place: USA:Florida | collected 2017
TACCGAAGGTAAAGTCAATGTCATAATATTTCCCGGGGATGATGTTGTAGTCGTTGACATCATTGCCACCCAGCAGAAACTCTATGCGTCGCCATTTATTTTGCTGGGTTTCTTCTTTGTCAGAGTTTACTATTTCCAGGAAGAGGGCATGCTCTGTTGCATAAGTGGCCTTTAGATATGGATTTGTGTTTTGGTTGACACCCTGGGTGTTTCGGGGCAGATAAATGTCTGTAGTCGTGGGTTTGTCAGACATATCCAAAGAATAGCCTATTATTTCATTCAATTTTTCTTTATCGGTCGTGAGAGGGAAGAGGTTGAGATTTGCCGTATTGACTGATGAGGGAAACCTATGGTCCTCATCATTGTAGCTGTCTGATTCGTAAAGAATATCGGCGTAGGGNATATCNGGNACATTCCCCCAGTTCACTGCGAGGGTTTTGCGCTTCCTGTCCCAGCTATTGCCACCGCCGGCGTCACCCTCTCCATCAGTTGTCTTCATAAGCTTGAAATACAGGTGCAGTTTAGCTACATTGGGCCGAAGACTTGCGCTTATGGATCGAGTGTTGATATCAACGTCTACTTTGCCACTCATCGGGAGATGACGCTTGCCATCGATGATGACCCACACATCATCGGCTTTTTTCATAGGTTTGTGGACATTCTTGATTTTTCTGACTGTTGCCGAGTTTTCATCAGTAAAAAGAGCAGGATCGCCGGTATTTGCAATCACTACGGTTGTAAATTTTTTTTCAGGATTGGTCGGGACCAAAAACGGGATGACAGGTTTATCTCCGTTGCCGTCATACTCCTGATAATATGGCATTCCAACTCTGTTGCCCTTATCGTTATATTGCACNACCCAAAAATCATGCAGCCGTNTCTCATCTTCTGAAACCGTGGGATCGGCANCCTCTTCGGGAGGAGTATCATCATCGCCTTCACTTCGGGTTACGGAGTTTAATGTGACCATCCCTGCCACGTCAAGAGACAGGGGCATCATCACTTCCCGTCCCGGATCGTCACTTTCACTGCCCGGATCCAATATTCTATCCTCTTGGCACCCGGCCAAGAGGACCGTCAGCAATATAATTATTGCCGATTGAAATCGCAATAAACTTTTTATATTGTGCATATTGTTTCTTGTTCTATAAGTTTGGAATGTGAGAATGAGGACAATCACTTCCACCAAATGGTCCCGTCTGGAGCGGTATCATTAGAATTGGCTCCCCAGCCTCCATATTNGNTAGTCTCTCCGTTTCCCCNCNTACCGCCGTAANCGGTTATCTCNNCNCTACCGTCCNAATTTACGATTGTGCTTGCCGGGTTATTGTCGGCNGGATCGTGGACACCCACACCGTATGTATAGTCGAGAACGTAAGAGTAGGTATAGCCGGCTTTCCATTCCAATTTTNCGGGAGCGGCAGCCCAGCCGTAGTGACGCAGCTCTTCGGTGTCCGNTATGTCGTATTTTGTTGACTTGCCGAATATATTACCGTTCTTGNCAAGTCGCTTCATGNCAGTGCCGTCTGATTTCCTTACCGAGAGATAAACGATATCATCCGCAGATTGGGGGTCAGCGGAGGGGAAGATACGGTGATGGTCGCCATCGCGTTGGGTCATGCGAAGCAATACACTGATGTATGCCCCTTTGCCTTCGCCATTGTTTTCCCTGTCATTTTTATAATCCCATTTCTCATAACTATATGGAATAACCATCGCTATGCCGCCGTTGGCACCCATGATGGAAGTTGCCTGTTCTTTGGTGTTATGCTCTTTATCGTTGACAGCAACTACTTTATCTCCGCGTGTGAAAACATAGTCGACACAACCTCGTAGCGGTGAGCTGTCAATGTGCCACGCGCCAATAGTGTTTTCGTCAGTTACCGGATTTTCAGCCTCTGCCTCTGCCGAGAGGATGAAGTCAGCCTCTATGACAATGCCACCGATTCGCACTCCGGCAACTTCGATATCGTAAAGAGCGCTTGCCCCCCAAACTCCGATTTCGACGCCGGAGAGCTGATGCTCGAAATTGAGTTCGATACCGGTGTAGAGGTTGTCTGTTTTGTTGCCTTCGCCGATTGCCGTGACGAAGTCAACCTGCCTGGAGATATCGGGTGCAACCCGGAATTTAGTGAGGCGATAATCATAGCTGATGCCGGATGCATCCTTTTTTGACGAGTTGGAATAGCGGAAACATTCATTTCCTACTCCGGCACGAGTTTTCATCGAATCGATAGAGGGATGGAATGCGAAGAATTTCAGAGCGCCATTGCCTTTGTCGTTTCCGGGCCATTTGCAGTCATCCGAGCGGAAAGCGCCGTCGGTATCCCGGCTGACGATCTTGCCTTCGAAATGAACGGGGAGGTAGCCGTTGTCCCTTTCGGGAGAGATAGCTGAGACGGTAATGCCGTGGGACAAAATCTTCTCAGATAAGTCATAATTGGTGCGACTGCTTACGCCGGGCATGTCGGTGACGAAAGATATCTGTTCATCAACGACAAGCAAACCTCTGTCGGGGTTGTCACTGTCACATGCCGAGAGCAGAAGCTGCAGCAGGGGTATGGTTAATATATAATTGATACGTTTCATAAGATTATCTGAAATAATTTTTATGATCCGGGGACTTCAACGTTGCTTCCTCCCCCAGTGAGCCACTCTTTGACAGAGTAACTGACTCCGACTTTGTCACTTATTACCGGGTCACCCGCTTTGGGTATCCCAGTAGTAATTTCCTGGTCGTGGACGCCTACTCCGGAAGTGTAATCGAGGGTGTAGGTGTAGATTTTGCCGGGTTCCCAGCTTGCCGTGACGGGTATAGCCGCCCAACCGAATTCCCTTACTTCCATGTCCCCTTCAAGTGGATATGAATTTTTGCACTCCTTGTCGGTGTAATATTTGTCGCCTTTTTTGTAAACACGGGTGGAAACGATTCCCGTGGATTTGTCAACGGCAATATAGACTATTGGAACATCAAGCGCATCCTTTCCGTGCGCGAGATCCCTGTAGGGATATCGCTGTGACTCCTCTGGTTTGATATTTGCAGTTGGGGTTGCATCTGTGACTCTGAGTAGGACGCTGATATACATGCCCTTGTTGGTATTGCCTTGGGAAAGATCCCATTCGTGGGGATATTCAGCCGGTATGAGCATAGCGTAACCGCCTTTACCCATTATGGAGAGTGCGTTGTCTTTTAAAGGAATCTTGTTATTCTTGCCGCAAGCCACAATCTTGTCACCGTCGGTGTATATATATTCGACGATGCCACGGTCCAGATTATCGTTCAGCCATTTATTGTTCACCAAATCAAATGTAGAACCGCTGACGCCAACGCCTCCCAAGCGCACGCCTGCAATCTCGATGTCGCAGCTCTTGTGTTCGCCATACACCTTAATCTCTATTGCGGCGAGGATATGCCCAAAGTCAAGCCTGATGCCTGAGAAGAGATTATCTTCCATAGTGCCGGTTGCGGTTGCGGTCATAAAATCGACGTGGCCGGCAATGTCCGGCTTGACAGTGAAGCCTTCAAGCTTATAGTCAAAGGCGGCGGGAGTGGAGTTGTTGGAGAGTACAGCGGGTTTTTCTTCTGTTCCCAAAACATCCAATGCGGGATAGAAAGAATAGAAGGTGAGTTCGTGGGATTCATATCCTGGCTCGGGCCAGATGCATTCTTCGGAGGAGTGCATAGCGGCATCGGTTATATCAATGCGCTTATTGCTGAAAAATTCCTCCAGCTTTCCATTTTTTATTTTTTCCGGATGCTGCGGGTCGAATGCTGTGACCTGGAAGTATTTAGGAAGATTATTCTTGTCGAGAAGGTTGCCACGGCTTGTGATAACTGGGAGGGATGTCTTGAAAACGATGCGGCGATCCTGACCGTCGGTTCCACCAGGCATATCGCTTTCATTGGAGCATGCCGATAGGAGTATTGCGGCTCCGATAAGGGTATATGTGGTTTTTAGAAAAGTGTTCATATTCGGTCTGTTTTTTTATTTCTTGGTACTACGGTGTTTGTATTTCCCCCCGAGCCCCAGCCGGCGACGTTGACTGACATATTGACTTGAGGGTCTCCTAAAATCAGTTCCCCCGGGTTGGAGTCGTCGGGATCCTTGACACCGAGCCCCATTGTATAGTCCAGCGTGTATATATAATGTTCTCCTTCTATCCAATCTATATCCACCGGAACCGCCGCCCAGCCATATTCCCTCACAGGGTCGTTGCCGGCATAGGGGCTCTTCATTTGTTCATCGGTATAAAAGGTGCCGTCAGATGCGCGATAAAGCCGTTTTGTGACAAGGCCGTCATCCTTCACGGCAAGCCAAATTTTTTGCGATGCGTTGTCGTCGGCATAGGGATAAGCGACCTGGTTGTCGTTTTTCAAATTAGAGACCCTCATGAGCACGCTGAAATATGCACCTCCGGTGTCGTTTGTTCCGGCGCGGTGGTTCCATGCCTTGTGGGCAAAAGGAATCATCATTGCGTCTCCTCCCTCTCCCATTATAGAAGCGGGGTTATTATCAGTGAGGGGATTGTCGGCGTTCTTATCAATAACAATGACCCGGTCGTTGGTTCTAAAAATATATTCGGCCTTATTTCTCGGTGCATCGTCTGCCACAGTCCAACGTGTGCCGGGTGATTTGCCGGGCGCAAAATTGTAAGTTCCCTGCAGCGGCATGCCTCCAAGGCGCACACCGGCAATTTCAATGCGGTATACTGGGCTTTTCCCCCATACTCGGAGCTGCACCTTAGCCAGGCTATGATTGAAGGGGAGAGTGACAGGGTCGTTTATCGAGGAGAATTTTGAGCCGGTTGCAGCCGCAGTGAGGAAATCGAACTGGCTGGCAATGCCATCAGCAATCCGGATGTCAGCGATAGAATAGTCGTAAACGGCTTTTCCATCCTTTACGGTCGTTTTATTGATAAATGCGAAATGTGTACGATACTCATCAATTGAAATGCCTGCAGCCTCCGCCATAGCAGAACGTGATGGCGCAAATGCAATAAAATCCACCGGTTCCAGTTGGTCGGGCCAATCACAGTTTGGCTCTGTAGTGACAAAGACGTCCGGTGCAATCCTGCCGAATGCAATGTCCTCGAAGTATGGCTTCAAAATGCCGTTTTCATCTAAAACGGGGTATGCTGGATTAAAGCAGGTAGCCTGGAATGAATAGAAATTATCGTATGTAACATCTGCCGCACGAGACCAGGCAATATCCGACAGTGCCGGCGCAAACCGAATCTCCGAGCCGGCACGCCCCTGCTCATCGGGTTGCCCTTGTGAGCAAGCCGAAAAGGAAAGAAGCGTTGCCACCCCAATGTATATCNGTTTGTTCTTCTNCATTTNNTATGTCTGAATNGTGTAATTCNCCGCCTCCCAGAAAGGAGGCGNTGAAAACCGGCTTATTTAAATATAGTCTATAATTATGGATTTATTCGGAGGGAACAGAGGCGTCGGGTATCTGTGTATTCCAATCGGTCACACCAACAAAAAGCTGGATATTGCCGCCGAGAATGGGAGTACCCGGCTCAGAGTCGAGAGGCGTGCGCACGCCCACGCCTGAAGAGTAGTCAAGAGTGTAGATGTATTTGTTGCCGATTTCCCAAGACGCAGCCACAGGTATAGCGCCCCATGCGAAATCTTTGAACTCTTCGACAACGTTGGATTCAGTGACTTCTTTTGTTTCCGGGTCAACAGTTTCCACAACCTTGAGATTCACAGGATTGCCGGTGAGCCCGGGATTGTCGTAGTAACGTCCGGATGCCATATCCTTATATACGCGCATATGTATAGCCTGTGATTCTTTTTCAACAACAAATGACACAATGCGGAGTCCTTTGAGTTTGTCCTGGTTGAGTGGCGGGAAGAGCTGTGTAGCGGCAGCATCATTTGTCTCGACGGTCTTAACGTTCATGAGGACGCCGATATACATGTTTTTGTCCTGGTTGGTGGCATCGCCTGTATGGTCCCATTCAGCCTTAACGGTGGGAAGCACCATAGCGTTTCCGCCGTTGCCCATGAGCGAAATTCCGCGTGCATATTCCTCTGCGGGATTATCTGCAGAGAGCATTGGCGCGTTTGGCTGGAGGCGAAGGACATTGTCAGCGACCTGCTTGTTGTCCGGGTTTGCAGGCTGATATATGTATTCAACTTCGCTGTACATTGGGTTTGTGGCAATTTCCCAGTGTCCTCCATCTATCTGAGAAAGGGCTCCGGTCTCATCGCAGAAGTTGAACATTGCTCCAGCCACCATAGGATATGAGAGGTGGACACCGGCAACGTCGACGGTGTAGAATGTGGAGTTGTTGAATCCGCGCAGCTCAATCTGAGCGAGCTGGTGATGGAAATTCAAGCGGAGCCCGGACATTTCATTTTCACCTTTCTTGCCCATCTGGTGAGCGGTGATGAAGTCGACGTGCTGTGAGATGTCTTTTGGCACATAGAAGCGACCGAGCTTGAATCCGGGGAGCAGGACTTCATCATCGAATTTGAAGATTGAGGTGACTCCCTCTTCGAGGTCGATCGGGTCTTCCTTGCCATCGTCACCACACATGTTATACATTTTAATAAAGGTGCTGTCCGCTGCATTTATCCCCTGTAGATAGTCGTATGACGCGAAATTCTTGCGCAATACGCTCAGCTGGGGGTAATATGCGAAAAATTCCACGGGGTCATCATTATTGGGCCAGTCTTTGCCGGTGAGCGATGAAAACTGTGTGTTGTTTCCTACGNAAGGNTCATCCTGGAAGNAGGGCTCGGGATAAACNCCGTTTANANCCTTGNGACCTGTGGAGCCGTTGTTGTATGCGGTCACCACGAATCCGTAAAGATTGTTGATAGTGATTTCAGNGCCGCGCGATGCAAAGCCTGCACTGAACTTGATGGGGTTTGTAGGCCTGCTGGTTTCGATTACTTCTTCTTGGGAACATCCTGCCAGCAGTAAGCCGCACACTGCCATTAATCCATAATTTAGATGTCTCATGTTAAAACTATTTATGTAATTGATTTATATTCTTATATTTAGTGGTTATTTAGGTATAAACCCGGATATGTTTATGTTGACGGTGTTCCATCCGGAAATCGAGATGTTTGTATCGCGGATGTCATCAGCGTTATCCGGCAGTACGAGCCCCTGTAGGAGAATCCGGACGTCCTTGGGGTTTGGCGCCTCGTTAACCTGTTTTGTAACGTCGATGTTGTATATCTTTCCGGTTCCATCCTTGAGGATGAAGTATAGGGAAAGATTGTGCTTGATTTTTTCGCCGGGTGGGATGCCGAATGTGTAGAAGGTTGAGGACAGGCGGTTGTTCGCCTTGTTGGCGTTCAGTACAAATGTGTATGTTACCGGCTTTTCGGCAACGGCATTCATGCCGGGAAAGACTCCCTCCGCCATGGATGAGATAGAGGCATCAAACTTAGCCTCGACATTGCCCATATTCTGGACGTCAATAATGTCGACGGTGTACTTGCACACAAGTTCCTCGGGGTGCATCCTCACAATCTGTGTCTCCTCCGTGTTGTTGATTGTGAATTCTGTTAGCCCTGTGCCCCATACACGCGCAGGTGCCGCACGCATGGGTTCGTCGCCCGAGCGGGGTATTCCTCTGGTTGCCACTCCCATTGTTGCGAGTGATTCCTGGTCTTTTGTGGTTATTTTGAATGAGGTGAATGCTTCGTGNTCGTTGATGATAAAGCTGTAGATATCGTCCTCATTGATNCAAATACCGTCGAAGGTGCCTATGCCTGTCTGGATAGCTCCTCCGGTGTGGGTGCGGAAAGTGTGGTAACCGACATGGCTGTTGTCTTTATACAGGTATAGCGACATTGAGTGGGCATTGTGGTCGGGAGCTTTCTGCCAGTCGAACACCACCTGCACATCATTTGCAATAGGTTCGAGNGTGTCAAGCTCNTTNTGGNTGCATGCCGCCANNAGTGCNGCNGCGCAAATAGCAGTGAGAATCCTGATAATCATCTGTCACCTCCTTTCCTTGCGTTGACATTTCCTCTGCCAAGAAGCCATACGAGTGACACCTCAGCCTTAGTGGGTCCGAACCATCCGAAGCGTTTTGTTTGCTGCCACAGATAGCCGTGCTCAAATCCGTCCGGTATATATTCCATGTATTTGCCGGATATATAGCCAAAGCCAATAGAAAAATCTATGTTGAGGTGCCTTGAAACGGGGAGGGAGTATCCATATTCGAGCCCGGCATTGATGAAACAGCGGTCAAAGAGGTTTCCACCGGGGAGACCACCCATGTAGCCGCGGTTGCCAAACTCCATGTCGAAAGTGAATGCGCCGGCGTAAGCGCCTATGTGGTGCCCGGTGAGGGGTTTATGATTCGCTTTTTTGCCAAACCACCAGCGGAGCCCAAGGTCGCCGCCATATATGCGGTAGTAGCGGTGACGGTTGTTGTAGCTCCACCACGCATGCATCCATTCGCCATAAAGCGACAGGTTTTTGCCGAGATAGAACTCCGCTCCGATGTTTGGCACCAGCATCGCATCATAGAGCATATTGGTTTTTAAAGCGAAATAGAAGGGCTTTGAACCGGTGGGCNTTTGGGCGGAAGCTGATAGGTTGCCTGATGCATTGTGGTTGCGGGACTGGTCGGAGGAAGCTGTTTTTGCATCCACGCCGTTATTGGCAGAATCCGCGGCTTTTGCGGATAGCGCGTTGTTTTGCCCTGATTGTGCGGTCGGGTCGGTGAGTTTGTACTGTCCGGCTTGAGCGGACTGACGGGAGGAAGCCGTTTTTGCGTCCACACCGTTGTTGGCAGAATCCGCGNTGTTTGCGGACTGGTCGGTATTCTGACCGAGTAGCCCGGTNTGNCCGGTTAGGTTAGATTGTGCGTTTTGCGCGCCTTGTGTAGCGTTGGAACCGGACTTCGTTGTGACAAAGAGCAATACGGCAACAGCATTTCTCAGTTCCGGGAAGAGATTGGTGAGCATCCACCGATAGGGTATTCCTTGCCCAAAATCCATCAACTGCTTTTTGCGGCTGTCAATGATTTTGCCGTCTGAATTGAAAACCCAGACGGGTGTATTATCAAGAATATCAATGATTTTTTCTTGTGAGGGCACATCAGGATTCGCCGCAACGAGCTGTCTGAGTTCATCCCAGGCAATTCCGCCCGGGTATGTCTTGATGATTTCCGGATTGACTCCGGTGTGGGTTGCTATATAATCGGCGATGACTTGGCATCGGCTTACAGACAGCCGCTGGTTGGCTCTGTTCATCCCGTCGGGAGAAGCATATGCACGCACGACGATGTTCTCAATGTCGCCGGCAGCATTTGCCTCACGCACTTGTGCGACAAACCGTTGCATATTTGCGCGGTTGTCACCAAGCGAGGGGTCGAACTGACGATGCCCCACACGGAAATAAACCTTCACTGAGTCGGCAGTAGTGGAGCCGATCACTGTGAAAGCGGTTATGACCGCGAGAACAAACGATAAAAGCCTCATTTTTTCAGTGACTTATGTTAAGATTTGATACTGTGTTTAATAGAGCCTGTGTTTTTTCTGACCCGACTGTGCGACGCACGAGCACGGATCCGGTGTTCTTTCAAAAATAACGATTACCCCTTCTGTTTATGATACCAACAATCAGGTTGGTGTCAACTATGCCTGCGCCAAAGTCCATAGAATTTGTTGCCCAGCGCGTTTTTCGCATAATCGCTGCCTTCAGTTGCCTGCCAAACAGCCCTTTACAAGAGTTCCCCAATTCAAGATGTTAATCCATAAAAGAGGAGATTTCAAGTATGGATGGTTTTATTTTGGTTGATGGTCGATGTTTTGAAACAACGTTAACCCCATTGTCAAAAATAAGACCATATATGTTTAATCGCATTTTCTTGGAACAATATATATATATATATATATATATCCGTGTACAAAATTAATCAATAATTTCGTAATTGCCTAATTTTTTGGGGATAAAAGTTTGATTTTTTGCGAAAAAGTTTCCAAGAAAGAGCAAAACGGCGCTTTTTTACTTTTTTTAAGCAGACATTAGGGCATAGCGACGGCTGGGTAAACCTCGTCGTGCCGGAGAAGCGGCATTTGGCAGGACTATATATGTATCCTATATATAATATATGTGTAATTCCGCCTATTTGGAGCCTAATTCGCGTATAGCTCCGGTGGTGGAGTCAAAAACCGCGTATGCCGGAGCCTTTTTATCGGTAAAAAGTGAGGGGTCAAGCCCGAAAACTACACCGTACTGTGCAACTCCGGTGCTGAGGCGAGCCAGCTGGCGCCCGTTGAAAGTTGCGGTAAAGGTCGCTTGCCCCGGCACACAGTAGGCAAGCCCTCCTTTTGGGAATTTCTTCACTTCCCCTTTTTCGTTTTTCGGCAGCTCGCCACGCGACTCCACATTTATTGACAGGTATACCGGCATTCCGCTGAGGTCATCAATGTCAACCGGACCTTCAGTGGCGGATATGCGTGCCGCAACGGTAGTGGATGCGGTGGAGTCGGGGATGGTAGTGTATGTGCGCACTGCGGTGCTTGTCTGTGTGGTGCCGGCGAACATTGCCGTAAGTGCTGCTTCCTGCTTTTCAAGGTTTTCAAGTGCAAGTTTCATTGCCTCGCCGTCGCTCGGCATCTGGTCTGCGTTGCCCGAAATGATGTCGTTTCTGCTCTGGCGGAGTTCATATATCTTTGCTGCGGCGAGCTGCGCGCGCTTAGCAGTGCTTATAGCCTGGAGCATCTCCTGGGTCACCGCTTGTGCGGCTGCAGGCGTCTGGAGAATGGAAGGCTGCTGCGGCACTGCAACCGGTATCTCAGCGGGTTTCGGCGCAGCGGCATTTTCATCGTTCACCGACAGGGGGCAACCGTCGGCATCAACCATCATGAATGTGACATTGCCGTTCTTGAACTGCACCAGATATCCTTCTCCCTCATTGGCGATGCCGCGTGTTGAAAGGGTGAGGCTCTTCACTGTCCACTCCTCGGATGCTTCCATTATGGGGTCGATGTTGAGATATTTTTTTGAGTAGAGCCGGAACTCGCCGGGGGTTTTTACGGTGCGTTGTGCCTCGACGGTAATATCAACTGCGGTTGTGGGAAGATTGTAAATCAGACCGTATTCGTTCATTTTCGATGCGGTGAGCTTCTGTGTGGTCTGCGCTCCGGCAACTGCGGCAACTGAAACGGCGAGTATGAGCAGCGTTTTCTTCNTGTGTGGTTNNCTTAAAATGTTTTTGAAGGCAATGCCTATATTCTGATGCGATATCNCCTGCGNTTACTCCGTAATCGCCCTNTGTGNCCCGCGCAATCTCTCCNNCNAGCCCATGGACGTATGCGCCGATGAGCGCGCTGACCTCCGGCTTGTAGCCCTGTGCCATAAGGGATGTGATTACTCCGGTGAGCACATCGCCGCTCCCCGGGGTAGCCATTGCCGGGCACCCTGTCGGGTTAAAATATACCTTGTGGTCGCAGCGCACGAGTGCGGTGTAGCGTCCTTTCAGCAGGATCAGTATGTTGTGTATGTGGGCTACCTCTATAGCCTTGAGGAGGCGCGCCTCGTCGGTGGTGTGGTCGCCGAAAAGCCTGTCAAATTCTCCGGCATGTGGAGTGAGCACGGAGAGGACGGGTATATCGTTGATCAGCGAGGGTCGGCGCGCGATGCAGTTGAGGGCATCCGCGTCAAGTACCACGGGGCGCGTCCTTGACTGGAGGAACTGTTCGAGGGCTATTTCGGTTATTTCATGCGTGCCGATTCCGCACCCTACGCCAATAGCGCTGTAATCGTGCGTGGCTTTCATGTTGCCGATAACGAGTTTGTTTTTGTCAGTATCCGCTTCAAACATAGCCTCCGGCACGGTGCTCTGCATTATTTCGTAGCCGCACTGCGGTGAATGCACTGTGAGTTTGCCTACTCCGGCGCGAAGCGCTCCGCGGGCGGCAAGCACTGCTGCACCCATCATTCCGTAGCTTCCGGCAATAAGGAGCGCCGAGCCGTAGTCGGCTTTTGATGAGAACTCTTTTCTGGGTCGGAGAAGCGATTTTATTTCGCTGCCCTCAACAAAGTGAAACCCCGTAGGAGTTGTGCGTATGGCTTCGGCGTTCAGCCCTATGTCTATGGTTTTCCATTCGCCTATGAGCTCCTCGCTCTCTCTCATGAAAAAGGCAGGGCGGGGAAACTGCACCGCAAGGGTGAGATCGGCATGGATGATGTTTCTGTTGACGCTGTCGGCGCATAGGTCGCCGTTCATACCTGACGGCACATCGATTGAAACCACCGTGGCGCCGCTGTCGTTGATGGTTCTCACCAGCATCATGAATCCGCCGGTCAGCTGCCCTTTGAGCCCGCTGCCGAACAATCCGTCTATAATAAGTGTCGATGGATTCATTTCCGGCAGGGAGAAACTGCCGGTCACTTCGGTAAAATCTATTCCCGGGGCGTCGGCAAGGAGCTTGTCGCGGCAATCGCGGCAATCGCGGCTCAAACGGTTGCCGCCTATGTTAAGTAGATAAACAGACGGGCGGAAACCGTGCGCAACAAGGAGGCGTGCCACCGCAAGGGCGTCCGCTCCATTATTTCCCGGTCCTGCAAATACAATCACAGGTCGGTTCGGGTTCCACCTCGCAACTATTTCCGAAGCAACACCCTGTGCTACACGGTCAATAAGTTCAAGCGAGCTGATTCCGTCAATTTCCATCGTGCGGCGGTCGATGGCGCGTATGTCTTCTGTATTGAATATTTTCATAAGGTCTGGTGACTATGTGCTTGTTTTAAGATTCGCAAAAATACTAAAAATCGGAATATTGTTGCTACGCCTGTTTAAAAAATTGTAATTCTTTTAGACTTGAACCTATTTTTAGTAATTTTGCATCAGTCCGTGGGATGATTAATGTGGCACGGGCAATTGGTTATACAGACAAATAATATCCCTGCAAATGACTCAGGTAACATATAATGGATTGAAGTTCAAGCTGTTTATTCCGGCATCCAAAATTCAGGAGCGTATTTTGGAAATAGCGTCCGACATTTCCAGTGAATATTCCGGCAGAGTGCCGCTGCTTGTGTGCGTGCTCAACGGCGCTTTCCCTTTCGCGGCTGATATATTCCGCAATCTCACTATTGACGCGGAGATTACCTTCATTCGCCTGAAAAGCTACAGCGGAACATCTTCTACCGGGGCGGTCAAGCAGATTGCCGGGCTTTCGGAGGATATTGAGGGGCGAGATGTGATAGTGATAGAGGATATTATCGACACCGGGCGCACGATGGAGCGTCTCCTTAGTGACTTGAAAGAGAAAAATCCCTCATCGCTGAAAGTTGCCACCCTCCTTCACAAGCCGGAGGTGTGCAAGGCGGACGTTCATCCTGACTACATAGGCTTCAATATCCCCCCTGCATTTATTATTGGCTACGGTCTCGATATTGACGGGTTGGCAAGAAATCTTCCCGATATTTGGGTTGTTGACGACAAATGCGTGAGTTGGATTGTTATATAANTGGAATCAAACACATAGAATTATGTTTAATATAGTTGTATTCGGCGCGCCGGGAAGCGGCAAAGGCACTCAGAGCCTAAAGCTCATAGANAGGTATGGGGTACACCACATCTCCACAGGNGAGGTTTTGCGCCANCATATTAAAAACGATACGGAACTTGGCAAAATCGCTTCGGAGTATATTGCCAAAGGTCAGCTTATTCCTGATAATCTGATGCTTGAAATATTGGCGCATGAGCTTGACAGCAACCCGGTTACGGGTGCCGGAGTCATTTTTGACGGATTCCCTCGCACTATTCCGCAGGCGGAGGCGCTTAACAAGATGCTTGAGGAGAGAGGGCAGAAAGTCGATGCGGTAGTTGGGCTTGAAGTGGATGATGACGAGCTCATGGAGCGTATGATTCAGCGCGGCAAAGAAACAGGACGCGCCGATGATACTCCGGAAACNATTGCAAACCGNCTCAAGGTGTACCACACACAGACTCAGCCGCTGCGCGATTTCTATCTGAATGAAGGGAAGTACCACGCCATCCCCGGTTCAGGTTCCATAGACCACATTTTCTCGCAGATAGCTGACGCCCTCGATCCCATTTACGAGGGTTGAACCGCCGCGGCTCTCCGCTTGTTGTTATCATAAACAAAAATCTTGAATTATGATGACAATTATTTATGCCCATCCCAATCCTGGCAGCTTCAACCATTCAATCCTGAAAGCTGTGACAGATACGATGGAAGCGGAAGGCAGGGAGTATCGTGTGATAGACCTGTATGCTGACGGGTTTAATCCGGTCATGTCTGCAAAGGAACTCGAACTTTATGCAAAAGGAGAGGCAGATGATGTGCTTGTGCAGAAATATGCTGCTGCGTTGCAGGATAGTGACAGGGTAATGTTCATTTTCCCCGTATGGTGGGGCATGATGCCCGCAATGCTGAAAGGATTCTTTGATAAGGTATTTCTTAAAGGCAAGGTATATGATACAACTGATACCGGTGACATTATGCCGTGCCTGTCTGTGAGCCGCACATACGTTGTAACAACTTCAGACGGTCCATCTTCGGAGTTCGGTAACTTCTTTGACGGCTACTTGAATCCTATGGTTTTCCAAGCTGNAGGCATGGCTGNGGCGNANTGGTTTAACTGCGAAAGGACCGATTACACAGATTCGGTTCACCGGCAGGAGTTTGATGCAAAGCTTGCNTNAAGTTATNTCTCAATAAAAAAACATCAAAGATTGGCTGCCGTGAAAATGGTAGCCAATCTTTTTTGTATCTTTGTGCTTGTTATGAAATATGTTCCTGACAACAGCAAGAAGTGGAAGGTTCTCTCAAGCGAGTACCTGTTCAAACGCCCGTGGCTCACAGCGCGACGTGACACAGTTCAGCTTCCCGACGGGCGCGTTAATCCTGAGTTTTACATCCTCGAATATCCAGCATGGATAAATGTGATAGCGCGCACCCCAGATGGGATGTATGTTATGGTGGAACAGTACCGCCATGGTCTTGGACAGGTCGGCATAGAGTTGTGTGCTGGTGTTGTTGAGGAAGGGGAAGAACCCGAGCTTGCCGCACGGCGTGAGCTTGAGGAAGAAACAGGATATACCGGAGGTGAATGGGAACTCGGAATGGTTCTTAGCGGAAACCCGAGCGTCACCAGCAATCTTACATATTGTTTCATAGCAAGAGGAGTGACAAAAACAACCGCACAGCATTTGGACGCCAGCGAGGACATTGCTGTAAAACTCCTGACCGAAGAGGAGCTCTTGGAGCTTCTGCGGGAGGATGTGATGAAACAGGCTCTCATGGTTGCGCCGCTATGGAGGTATTTTGCACTCGGTCTTAATAAAAAATAAAGGATTCTCCGGATGATGCGATACGCGGAGGTTGTCCTTCCACTGCCACTTCATGGTACATTCACTTACTCTGTGCCGCGCGATATGCTGCCGCATGTCCGCACCGGCGCAAGGGTCGTTGTGCCGTTTGGCAGGAAAAAGTATTATACCGGAATAGTAAGGAATATAACGGATGTCGCACCCGGCAATTTTGAAATAAAGGAGATTGGCATGGTGCTTGATGGCGGTGAGCCTGTTGTCAAGCGTCCCCAGATGCAGTTTTGGGAATGGGTTGCCGAGTATTACCTATGTGGAGTAGGGGAAGTGTACAAAGCGGCAGTGCCTGCTGGTTTGAAAATCGAAAGCGAGACTTTTATAGAGATTGCGCCCGATTACCGTGAAGCGCCGGAGCAGGTGCTCACAGAGCGCGAATTGATGATAGTGCAGGCTCTTGACCATGCGGCAAGGAGGCTCACCGTCGCCGAAATTGAAAAAATGACCGGACTNAAGGGAGTTGGAGCCGCANTTGGACCTATGCTTGCTAAGGGTGCCGTCATAATATCTGAAAANCTNATTGAACGCTATACCCCCAAGCGTATTAGGTGTGTAAGGATNAATTGCACTCCNGGCGACAAGGAGAGTTTGCACAAGATGTTTGAAACAGTCCATGGTGCGCCAAAACAGGAGAAAGCCTTGCTTGCGCTTGTTGAAATGAGTGGATTCAACAGGAATGAGGATAAAGAGGTGGCTGTGTCTGCGCTCCGGGAGCGTGCAGATGTTTCTCCGGCAATCCTTGCGGCTCTTGCCCAAAGGGGAGTGGTGGAATTTTATTACCGCGAGATAAACCGCTTCAAATATAATGGAATTCCTGTAGTGTCGTTGCCTGAACTCAGTGCCGCTCAACAGGATGCGTTGAATGACATACATAAATTGTGGAATGATGCCGATGTGACCCTCCTTCATGGGGTTACATCAAGCGGCAAAACTGAGATTTATACCCATCTCATTGATTTTGTTCTCANGCAGGGCAGGCAGGTGCTTTANCTTGTNCCTGAAATCGCGCTCACTACACAGCTCACCGGAAGGATTCAGAAATTTTTCGGTGACAAAGTCATTGTTTATCATTCTAAGTTCTCCGACAATGAGCGGGTTGACATCTGGAAAAAACTCCTTGAAGAAAAAGGTCCATGCGTGGTGCTTGGCGCACGCTCGTCAATATTCCTGCCATTTGAAAATCTTGGGCTCGTTATTGTAGATGAGGAGCATGACAGTTCCTACAAGCAGTCTGAGCCGGCTCCGAGGTATAATGCACGCGATGCGGCAATGGTGCTTGCCCGGATGCATGGGGCGAAAGTGCTTCTCGGCAGCGCAACTCCTGCCGTAGACACATATTATAAGTCACAAACAGGCAAATATGGTCTTGTGACGCTTTCCGAGCGTTACGGTCATGCCGTCATGCCTGAAATTGAAATTGTGGATACCATCCGTGAACGCCAGAAGGGGCAGATGAATGGTGCTCTTGCATTGCAGAGCCGTGAAAATATCAGTGAAGCCCTTGGCAGGGGAGAGCAGGGTATCGTTTTTATTAATCGCAGGGGATTCGCCCCGGTTGCGGTATGTTCCAGATGTGGCTACACTCCACGGTGTGAGTGCTGCGATGTTGCGCTTACTTTTCACAAATCCATAGACTCTCTTGTATGTCATTATTGCGGTGCAAAGTACCCTCTCCTTGTTACTTGCCCTGCATGCAAGGAGCCCGCGGTGAAAGTTGTCGGTTATGGCACGGAAAGGGTTGAGGAGGAGATTGAAGCGGAGTGGAAGGATGTTGCTGTCGCGAGGATGGATCTGGACTCAACNCGTGCAAAAGACGGNCATGCCGGGATAATTGAAGAATTTTCGAGCGGCAAGTCNCGTTTGCTNGTAGGCACTCAGATGGTTACGAAGGGACTTGATTTCGGAGGCGTTGGAGCAGTTGCCGTGCTCAATTCTGATGCTTTGGTAAATTCACCCGATTTCAGGAGTGCTGAGCGTGCGTTCAATACTATATCCCAGGTTGCCGGCAGGGCTGGCAGAAGAGGAGAAACACATGGCGCGAAAGTTAGCGTGCAGACTGCGCAGCCTCTTCATCCGGTTTACTCGTTTATCAAGGCACATGATTACCCGGGATTTTTCAACTATGAGATAGAGCAGAGNAAAAATCACGGTTATCCCCCGTTCACCCGCGTAATCCATATCTATATAAAGCATCGGGACAGCCGTATAGCTGATGATATTGCTGCGGCTTATGCGCGTAGGTTGCAGGCATTGTTCGGCAACAGGGTACTCGGACCTCAAACCCCGGCTGTGAGCAGGATTCAGTCGCTGTACATACGCAAGCTGATGCTTAAAATTGAAGTGGAGGCGTCAATGAAGAAAGTGCGTGAAATACTTAGGCAAGTATTCATTGAATTTCACGAATCCGGTCTCAATGGCATCCGCTCGGCTATGATTTATTATGATGTTGACCCCTGTTGAAAAATGGCTATATGGTTATGAAATGGGTTTATAAAACATTCAGGGCGTTGCTGGTGGTATCACTTGTGCTTGTGGTGCTTGTTCCGGCAGGGCTTTATGTTGCATTCTCCATTCCCGGTGTGCAGAATTATATCAGGTGGACGGCGGAAAAGGAACTGACGGGGCTGCTTGGTATGGATGTGAGCATAGACGCTGTAAACATCGCCCCTTTCAGCAGGGTGACTCTCCGGAATGTGGCGCTGACCGATTCAGTTGGTGACACAGCGGTGTGTGTTGACCGTCTTGGTGCAGGTGTAAGCATTTCGAGGCTTATAGTGAAGCGTAGGCTTGTGGTGAATTATGCGGAGATAATAGGGCTGGACGCACGCCTTAAACGTGATAGCGCATCGGCGCCGCTCAACATCCAGCCTATGCTGGACGCGCTTGCGCCTAAAGACAAGAACAAACCGCCGAAAAAGTTTGATTTCAGGGTTAACACTGTTGTTGTCCGCAGGTCTGCTTTCAGTTATGATGTGGGAGATGGGCAGCCTGACTCATCGAGGTTTGATAAAGACCATGTCGCAGTGACGGACTTGCGTGCTGACTTGCGTCTGCCCAGAATAGCAAACAATAATTTCCGTATTGTCCTGCAACGCCTTGCACTGTCCGAGCGTTCCGGATTTGCTTTGGAGGGAATGGATGGTACATTTGTGGTTACAGATACTGCGGCTTCAGTTGTAAACCTTGACATAAAACTGNCTCACTCGCATCTTGCATTNGACGATATCCGTTTCACTTATCCTGCNCTTGACCGCATAAAGGAAAATATCACTTCCCGACCGGTTGCCCTCGGAATCAAGCCGGAATCTTTTGTCACCCTTTCCGATTTGAAAGCATTCGTGCCGTTGTTGGGCAATCTTGACACAAGGCTGAATGTGGATTTGGATGCAAGCGGAACTGTCGGTGATATCAAGCTTGCTACTCTTGACATTACAGATGATTCCGGAAATATATGGCTCAGGGGCAATGGGCGCATTTATAATCTTGCTGATACCTCCTCGTTTCCTGAGTTTGCCCTTCCGCGGTTTGGTTTCGGTTGCAAAGGTTCGGATGCAGAAGCAATCATAGGGAAATTGACCGCTCTTTCTCCCCTTGCCGGTCAGATGCTTGCCAACCTCGGCAAGATAGATATACTTGGCGAAGCTGCTTTGTCCGGAGGAAATGCGCATTGCTCGGCAACAATCCTGTCTGATGCCGGAAGCATTATTGCTGGAGCTAAAGCGTCATTGAGCGGGAAGGCTATAAAGGATTTTGATTTTTCCGTTGACTTTGACGATATGCGCGGCGATATCCTTTTTGATTCTACCACNGCCGCGCTTTCGCGATTAGGAGCNTTCACNNCGTCACTGGCAGGGCAAGGANTCATGTCTCCTTCCGGTTTGAGCGGCAACATGGATTTAACAGTTGAATCAGCTCACTATGCAGGAAATGATATTGAGAACCTGGTTGCTTCATTGCAGTTTGGCAATGGCTTGTACAAAGGCACGGTGGCTGTTGATAACCTCGGCATATCGCTTGATGCAGAAGCCGGTTTCCGGGATGTCAGCCATATGCGCGAACTGGTGTCTGATTTTGAAATCCGGCATCTTACACCCGGGATTCTTGGGGTGAATGGGAAATTTGCAGGTTGTACCATTTCGGTGAAAGGCAATATTGAAACGAGTTGGACAAGCATTGATGACATTGACGGTCATTTGGAACTTAAAGATATACAGATTGAGGGAATCGATGGCAAGAAAGCCGATATAGGGGATGTTTTATTGGCAGCGCAGAATAATGGCGATGGCTCGCGCGGCATAAATTTGAAAAGCAAACTTATAGACGCAGATATTTCAGGCAAATTCCGTTTTTCAACTCTGGCGGTATCGGTGCACAAGGTTGCATCGCAGATGCTTCCTCAGCTTGTTACTGCTCCAGTTCAACATGTAAATACCGGAGATAGCCTTGCCATTGCCGCGAATATCAAAACAACTGAGCCGCTTGACGGTCTGGTGAATCTTCCGGTAAAGGTGATTTATCCGGTGTCGCTATCCTCTTCATTTAACGCGGCAGCAAAGGATTTCCGTCTGACAGTGGATGCTCCTTATCTTCAGCAGGGCAACAGGTTGCTTGAAAGCACAACCCTTGCGGTGCTTGTTTCAGATGACGAAGCTACCGGCAGACCGCGTGGAAATGTCTATTTCACTTCGGTTTATCCCACCAAGAAAGGTGATATGACCCTCGACGGGACTGTTTTTGCCGCAAACAACCATATAGACACTCAGCTTGAGTGGAAAGTGGCGAGAGAACGAAATTTCAGCGGCTTGCTATCCCTTTCTACAACTTTTGATCACGATTCGCTTACAAATNAGCNCTCTACTANTNTTGATNTGANTNNNGGNNCTCTTGTTTTCAATGANANGGCNNGGACGGTTTCTCCCGCTAANANAGNTATTGTGCCCGGACGCATTACTGTTTCCGATTTCCGTATCGGCAGAGGCAACCAGTATCTTTCCGCTTCAGGTGTGGCTTCAGCTGATGCTGATGACAGGATTGATGTTGCGCTTCGTGGGGTGAACCTTGACTATATTTTTGAAACGCTCGATATTCCAACAGCAATGTTCGGAGGCATAGCGTCGGGCGACATTATGGCTTCCGGGCTGTTTTCTTCCGAACCGGTGCTGTTGACCGATAACCTTGATGTGAAAGCGCTCACCTATAACCATTCACTTATGGGTGACACGCACATAAAATCTTATTGGGACAATCCAGCCGGAGCAGTGGTTATTGATGCTGTTGTCAACCAGGCAAACGGGCGGAGCAGCAAGATTGACGGAAAAATTATGCCGATGAGCGATTCGCTGGATATGTATTTTGATGCAGACAAGATTGAAGTCGGGTTCATGAAGCCGTTTATGGAAGCGTTTACTTCCAGTGTCAGCGGCTATGCTTCAGGAAAAGCGCATCTCTGGGGAAGTTTCAAATACATTGACATGGTCGGTGACATTTACGCCGAGGATTTGAAGTTGAAAATAGATTTTACGAATACCACTTACTCTGCAACAGATTCAGTGCGCCTCACCCCCGGGCATATTGACCTTAAAAACATAAAGCTGACCGATATTTACGGCAACACGGCTCTTTTGAACGGCACACTCGACCATGAGTTTTTCAAAAGCCCGAGGTTCAACTTTGAAATAACCCAGGCAAAGGATATNCTCGTTTATGATGTCAAGGAGANCNATGAAACGAACTGGTACGGCAGGATATTTGGAAACGNCTCCGCTTCTGTTACCGGAGAACCTGGAATNGTAAACATAGGAGTAAACATGACTACGGCGGCTAACTCTACATTCACTTTTGTGCTGAGTGATGCCGAAATTGCCAACGATTACACTTTTATCACTTTCCGTGACCGCGACCAGGCAAAGAAAGATTCAATCNCCGCGGCATCCGCACCGCCTAAAATAGTGCAGNNGCTTNNAAAACGTATCGCTGGGCAGGATGATACCGGTGANGGGANCGTTTACAATATGAATATCGCAGTGTCTGTCACTCCGGCGGCGCAGATAAACCTTGTGATGGATCCGGTTGGCGGTGACAGGATAAAGGCTTTCGGTAGCGGCAACCTTAGGATGACTTACGATTCGTCAAGCGAAGATTTGAAGATGTTCGGCACATATACATTGCAGCGCGGAAGCTACAATTTCACTCTCCAGGACATTATTATAAAGGATTTCACCATACGCGATGGAAGCTCGATCTCCTTCCATGGTGATCCTTATGCCGCGCAGCTGAATATCGAGGCGGTCTACTCGCTGAATGCAAACCTCAGCGACCTTGACGAATCATTCCTTGATGACAGGGAGCTGACGCGTACCAATGTGCCTGTCCATGCGCTGATGATGGTGAGCGGAGATATGCGCCAGCCGGATATTGCTTTTGATCTTGAGTTCCCGACTCTCAGCCAGGATACTTACCGCAAGGTCAAGAGCATTGTCAGCACCGAGGACATGATGAACCGACAGATTATTTACCTGCTGGCGCTTAACAAATTCTATACTCCCGATTATATGAGCACAACCAAGGGCAATGAATTTGTTTCTGTTGCTTCCTCCACAATATCATCCCAGCTCAGCAGCATGCTCGGACAGCTGAGCGAGAACTGGCGGCTTGCTCCTAATATCCGCAGCGACAGGGGAGATTTCAGCGATGTGGAGGTTGACCTTGCCCTGTCCAGCCAGTTGCTAAACAACAGGCTGCTCCTTAACGGTAACTTCGGATACCGCGACAAGGCGCTGAACAATAACTCTTTCATCGGCGATTTCGACATAGAGTACCTTATCAACAGGAGCGGCAACCTTCGCCTGAAGGCTTACAACAGGTATAACGACCGGAACTACTATGTGAAGAACGCCTTGACCACTCAGGGTGTCGGGATTGTCCTGAAACGTGATTTTGATAATCTTTTCTCTTTCCTCCGCCGCAAGAAAAGCAAGAAGGCTGCGGAAACGCACAAAAACGATTCAGTAGTTGCGCCACAGCCACAGCCGGAAGAAACAAAATCGGCATCCTCAGCTGAGGACNCCGACTGGCTTATAATTCGATAAAAAATGCNTTTTTAATTGAACGCGTCAACAATCTTGCCCTTGCCGCAGATGCTGAACTTCCTGAGGTTTGCGGGAATGAGCACGCTCTCACCCTGGCGGAANTTCACTTCGTTGCCGGTATCATCTTTTATTGACAGTTCCCCTTCTATGCAGGTCATTGCCGAGAATCCGGTGATAGACGGGTGGATTTTCATTTCACCGTTAACCTCTATCAGGTAAACCTGGAAGTGAGGGCATGCAACGAGCTCATAGATGTTTTCAAGGGTGAAAGTCGGCTTTGACACATAGTTGGGATATACCTTGTAGTCAATAGCATCCTTCGCCTGCTCCACATGGAGTTCGCGGGGCTTGCCGGTTTTGGCGTCAACTCGTCCGTAGTCATAAATGCGGTAGGTGATGTCGCTTGTTTCCTGTACCTCCACGAGCAGGTTGCCCGCGCCGATTGCATGGATGCGTCCGGCAGGGAGGAAGAACACATCGCCGGCATGTGCCTGATGATGCGCCACTGAATCCATTATTGTGAAATCTTCCACCTTCTTCACATATTCATCAGGAGTAAGCTCCTTTGACAGACCGGCACATATTTCAGCACCTTCGTCGGCATCGACAATGTACCACATCTCTGTTTTGCCGAGGCTGTTGTGGCGCTCTTTGGCAAGTTTGTCATCAGGATGCACCTGCAGTGACAGGTTTCCTGCCGCATCTATTATTTTGATAAGGAGCGGGAATGTATTTCCGAAAGTCTGGTAGTTTTTCTCGCCCACGAGTTCCGCGCCATACTTGTCAATCATCTGGGAGAGGGTTAGCCCTTTGTCAGGACCGTTTGCAACAATGCTCTCGTTGCCTTTCACACCGGAAATTTCCCAGCTCTCCCCAATCTGTTTCTGATCGGTGACAATCCCTTTAAAAGGAGCGATTTTTTCGCCGCCCCACACTACGCTTTTGAGAATAGGCTCGAATTTCAACGGTGGAATATATGTGCTCATGNNCTTTTATGAAATAAGGTAATGANGGACANCATTGNCACGNCCCTGCAAAATTAATAAAAAATCNTAAATAAGGTAACTNGGNTTGAATAAAAAGGAAGTCCGGGCAAAAAATGTCCGGACTTCCCTACGCTTATTTTGATTTTATGCGTGATTTACTTGTCGAGGTGCTCGTAGTAAAGGGTGAGGGTGGGCTGGTCGCACACTTCAGCTGGACCGAAGTACTGGATAGGACCGGGGAACACATAGCTTGTATTGATTGCCCAATCGTCACGCTTTGCAGCGAAGCGGCGGAAAGGTGTGCCTTCGAGGCGCACGAGCGCTTTCTGTATAACGGGCTTCATTTCGCCATGGCGGCGCTCCATGTTGAACATCATGGTGATGGGTATGCCGCCGGCAAGCCACTGCACGCTCGGTTTGGTGAGGTTGCGGAGGCTTGAGATGTAGCCGGTCACTCCTGCGTTGATAAGGCAAGCGGCGTTGAAGCCGAGAGCGTAGCAGTAGTCAGCGTCAAAGTTAGAGGGAGCGGCGCAGCGTCCTTCGTAGCCGAAGAAGTGGTGGAGGGGAGAGAATTTGCCATTGTATTTTCCCTCTGCGCGCATCTGCTCGAGGCGGCGTGCAACCATTTCGCTGAGGAGCTTCTCGGTTTCGATGAGTGATACCTGGACGTTGCCGTGCGGGTCGCGGTCAAGGGTGAGCTGGCGTGCTACACCTTCGGGAAGTGATGCGAATACCTTTGCATTTTCCTCGCTGAGCTTTGACAGCACGAATTCGCGCTGCTCTGCAGGGGTGAGGGTTGCGAACTCGGGGCTCTTGGCAAGGAGGTCATTGAGCTCGGCGATAAGGCTCTTCATTGCCGGGATGAATTCGATGAGGCCTTCCGGAATCAGCACTGTGCCGAAGTTGTTGCCCTGTGCAGCGCGTGCGGCAACGATGTCAGCAATGTAGTTCACAACATCATCGAGGGTCTGGTTCTTTGCCTCAACCTCCTCGGAGATTATGCATACGTTTGGCTGGGTCTGGAGCGCGCATTCAAGGGCGATGT
>WFLX010086979.1_pt1 | contig 24441 bp, 23 predicted proteins | sample 4967041 | NCBI WGS metagenome assembly WFLX01 (sample SAMN12857096, study PRJNA449069) | gut metagenome | isolation source: stool from male and female vole | host: Microtus ochrogaster | place: USA:Florida | collected 2017
TTGATACCTTCTCCGGATTAGTCAAGAGCGGCGAGTTTGACCGGGTGTTGGTGCGGCCTCAGGGGGAAATCCTTCAGGTGCTGGGTAGCAAGTTTGAACTGACCAGGCTGGGCAGGATGCTCCAAGCCATGGTCATGCTGGTCTATGCGTTTTGTACGGCGGAGATTCATTGGACGGTGGGAAAGGTGTGGACGATTCTGTTTATGCTGGTAGGGGGCACGGCGGTGTTCTCCGGACTGTTTCTGACCTATGCGGCGCTGTGCTTTTTCACTTTGGACGGTCTGGAGTTTATGAATGTGTTGACGGATGGAGCAAGGGAATATGGCAAATATCCGCTGGACATATATGGCAAACGGGTCTTGCAACTGACAACTGTAATCGTACCCTATGCACTGATTCAATATTATCCCCTGCAATACATTTTGGGGCGTGTCACCAGCCAGGTCTACATCTTTCTGCCCCTGCTGGCGGTGCTGTTCCTGCTGCCCTGCTATGGGCTGTGGCGCTTTGGAGTAAGGCATTACAAGTCTAGTGGGTCGTGAGGGAGACAGGAGGATTCCGTGAAATTCGTCAATAGGTGGATAGGGACTTAAAACATTGACTTTCCGCATAAGGGAGAGTAGGATAAAGAGCAGAGAAGTAGTTTGAAAAACTAATGAAATTCAATGCATTTTGGATATCATGTCTTTTCTAAAAATGGAGGTGACAGAATGAAATATGTAAGTACGCTTATATCAGTTAAGGATATGGAAATCAGCAAAGGGTTTTACCATGATGTTTTAGGTTTAGATGTTATTGCAGACTTAGGTTCTAATGTTACATTAACAGGAGGATTTGCACTTCAAACTATGGCTACTTGGCAGCATTTTATTGCTGGTAAAGCTGTGAATTTACACAATAATGCAACTGAGCTTGTTTTTGAAGAAGTAGATTTTGATGTATTTCTAAATCATATAAAGAAATTTGATATAGTATATGTTCATGATATGATAGAGCATAGTTGGGGGCAACGGGTAATAAGATTTTATGATCCTGATTATCATATTATTGAAGTTGGAGAAAGTATGGAAATGGTTATAAAAAGATTTAAGAATACCGGCATGACGGATGAACAAGTTGCCGAAAGAATGCATGTTTCGTTAGAATATGTGCAAGGTTATTTATATCCATAACTCACATCACATTGGTATAAATGTTATAACGTTTTCTTGGGCTTCTTATTTATTTGTCTCGTGTAACACCACAGTAAACACAATGGTTTTTCCGTCCTCGCTTTTTGCAGAAATCTTTCCCTTATGGGCGTTGACGATGGCTTTTGCCACGGACAGCCCGATACCGAAGCCTCCAGTGGAGGAACTGCGGGAAGCATCCGTGCGGTAGAATCTGTCAAACAAAATATCCAGATTACCAGCGGAAATCCCCTCCGCTGCGTTTTGCACTGTCAGAATTTTATTTTTGCCGGATTCTTTTAAGGTAAGGAGAATGCTACTGTTTTCGGGAGCGTACTTCAAAGCGTTGTCAAGCAGCAGGGAAGTAAGCTGGCGCAGCGCCGCCTCATCCCCGCAATAGGAAATCCCCGGAGCAATTTTCAGTTCAAGACTTTTGTTTACAGTGTCGGCGACCGCCAAAAAAGGTTCTGCGGTTTCAGCCACAGCATCGGACAGGGAAAAATCCAGCATAGTAAAAAGTGAGGAATTTTCTTCGTTCATGCGGGACAAAAATACCAGCTTTTGAGTCAGGGAGGAAAGCCGCTTAATTTGGTTGTGGATGCTGACTGTCCACTCATTTTCGCCCTGCTCCATTTCCAACACTTCCACATTGGCATCAATAATGGTAAGAGGGGTTTTTAACTCGTGACTTGCATCTGTGATAAAGCGTTTCTGCTTCTCATAGCTTTCTGCCACAGGTTTAACCAAAATTTTAGAGAAAAAGACCACCAGCACAAATACGGATAAAATTCCCAAAAGGCTTGCAGCAGTGCTGGCAGCTAGGAAAGATTTAAAGGAATTTAATTCGCGCTCACAGTCCAGAAAAATATACAGGGTGTTGCTTTCGCCCCCTGTGCCGGAGAAGGAAACAGCACGGTATTTATAATGCCCATAGTAGCCCTGTCTGCTTTGTTTCTGCCATAAAAAAGAAGCATAATCACAAGCATTCTGCGTGGAAACAGCGGCTATCTTTCCGGTGTCCACGGATGTCACAGAGCCATTTTGGTGCAAAATTACCGTAAAAAAACGCGTTTCAAAAGGAGCCTCTTTGGACATTTTATGAAAGGATTCCCGCGTCCGGGGAGGCTTCATGGAAAAATCCGGTGATGGAGAAATTTCTTCCGAAAGGGGTTTGTCCGAAAAAAATGGAGCATCCTCATGAGGGAAGTGTCCGCCGTTTTCCTCAAGAATATCCAGACGGGCATCGGCGGTACGGTTGACATTATGATAATTCACAAGATTGATGCCCCCGATTAACAAAAAGAGCACGGCGGCCATGGAACACATAGCAATAGCAATAAATTTGCGGCGAAGCGTTTTAATCATACTAACCTCTATCTTTTTCTAAAGAATATCCTACTCCCCGGGTAGCCTTAATGACCACATCGGCATGGAGGGAGGAGAGTTTTTTGCGCAGATAGGACAAGTATACCCATACGACATTGTTTTCGGCGTCACTGTCAAACCCCCAGATTTTATCCATAAATTGGTCTGCGGAAATCACCTGTCCGGGATTGACCATGAGCATTTCCAGCATTTGAAATTCTTTTCCACCCAAGCGCAGGGAGGAGTCAGGACTGCTCAGCTGATAGGTGGAGCGGTTTAAGGAAATATTGCCAAATTGCAGGACGGAGTCAGAGGCATCGGCCTGCCGCCTAGTCATGGAGCGGATTCTTGCCAGCAGTTCTTTCATGGAAAAGGGTTTGGTCAGATAATCATCGGCGCCGCTGTCAAGCCCCAATACTTTGTCATCCACTTCCGCCTTGGCGGTCAGCATCAGAATGGGAATGTGGCTGCCCGAAGAGCGCACCTTTTTCAGCACAGTGATACCATCCATTTTTGGCATCATAATATCCAGAATGGCTCCATCATAGATGCCTGTTTCCAGATAGTCAAGGGCATCCTGACCATTGAATACCGCATCTACGGAATAATTATTATGTTTTAAAACCGTAACCAGAGCCCGGGAAAGTTCTGGCTCGTCTTCTGCCAAAAGTAAACGCATGGGACATCCTTTCTTTGCAAAGCGGCTGATATGCTGTAATTATAATTCATTTTTATCAGGAAAACAATTCAGAAAAGAAGTTTAGCAGATAAACCTTAAAATAACTTTAAAAATGCACTGAATGATTGCAAGTAATTCGAAAAAATGGTATATTTTTGGTGATGCAAAAAAACGGATAACATTTTCCGATTATCAGAAAAAATGGCAGGAGCATATCATGCAGAAATCAGCTGATATCATTTTGGATTTTACACATACTTATACAAAGAAGTGGATGGAGAAATTTCCCACACTTCATTATTTAGACTGTTCGGATATCGGCGGTACGGATATGTACTGCACANNAGAGGCGCAGGCAGAGCTGGAGAGNCGTTTGCAGGCATATCCCATAAACGGCGTTCACTTTTTGGATTCTGGNAATTATCATTATTTGACAAGGTTGTTTACCAAGCGGATAGAGGAGCCTTATCAGTTGGTGTTTTTTGATAATCACAATGATATGCAGCCCTCCATGATACCGGATTTGTTAAGCTGCGGTGCATGGGCGAAACAAGTAATGGAAGAGGACTCCTATTTGGAAAGGATGTTTCTGATAGGACCAAGCCAAAGCACCATCAACGAGATACCGTTAGATATACAGTCAGATAAGAGACAAAAATTGGTCTGTATCAGTCGGGAGGAACTGCAGGAGGGAGGGAGACAGCGCCTGCAAGATAAGCAGGGCGGGCAGGATATGCTTCCCGTACATTTGCCGGTTTATCTCTCCATTGACAAAGATGTGTTGTCACAGGAACATGCCCGGACAAATTGGGACCAAGGGGAAATGGAGCTTTCCACATTGGAGGAGATTTTACAGTGGATAAAAAGCAGAAATCGGATTATCGGAGTGGATATCTGTGGGGAATTTCCAGATGCGCCAACCTTTCAGGCATTAGAAGTGCAGCATATTAATGAGAGGACGAATGAGGCGCTGTATGAGATGTTAGCGGATGCAAAAAACTAAAAAATAGAGGAGGCAACAAAATGTCAAACCAAGTATTAGAAACCATCAAACAGAGAAGTTCAGCCAGGGCATACAGCGCTGAAAAATTGACACAAGCAGAGCTAGACAGTATTTTAGAGGCAGGATTGCAGGCTCCAACAGCAACAAACCGACAAGAAATACGGTTTTCATTAATTGGTGGAGATAATCCCATATTAGAAGAGCTGGATGAGGAAATGAGACGTTTGCGGGGATTGGAAAAGCAATCCAACAATTTTTATTATGGTGCACCGAGCCTGATTTTTCTGAGTGCAGAAGATGATTTTAAATGGAGTAAGGTGGATGCTGGAATTGCAGTCCAGAACATGGTTCTGGCAGCAGAAAGCCTTGGGCTTGGAACACTGATTATTGGTTGTGTATATGATGCATTGCATGGGGAGAAGAAAGAGTATTTTTCACAGGCTCTTCAAATCCCGGAAGGTTATTCTTTCCAGATAGCCTTGGCAGTAGGACATAAGACAGATAACAAAAAGCCTCATGAATATGAAGTGGAGAAACAGGTAAAGGTACTGTAGGGGGAGGTAGGATATGCTGCCGGAACTTTTTCTAAAGAGAATGGAAGAAACCCTGGGAGAGGAATATGGGGATTTTTTGGAGAGCTTAAAACAGGAACGGTTTCAGGCACTGCGATGGAATCCCTTAAAGTTAGAGGCAGGGGAGACTAGCTCTAAGAATCTTCAGGGGCTTATGGCGGATTTGGGCGAGAGAGCTTCTTTTCATCTGGCGAAAGTGCCTTGGGAAGAGAACGGTTTTTATTATGAAAGTACAGACCAGCCGGGCAAACATCCCTATCACGATGCAGGGCTGTATTATATTCAGGAGCCCAGCGCCATGGCTCCGGCGCCGCTGTTAGAAGCCCGGCCGGGAGAACGGATTCTTGATTTGTGCGCAGCTCCCGGAGGAAAAAGCACTCAGCTTGCAGCAGCAATGAAGGGACGGGGGCTTCTTGTAAGCAATGAGATTCATCCGGCCAGAGCAAAAATTCTCTCAGAAAATATCGAGCGCATGGGCATCCGAAATGCCTGTGTTACCAACGAAAATCCCCAGCATCTGGCAGAATTTTTCCCGGAGTTTTTTGACAGAATTTTGGTGGATGCACCCTGCTCCGGGGAAGGAATGTTTCGGAAAAACGAGGAAGCCTGTGAGGAATGGAGCTCAGAAAATGTGATTTTGTGCGCTGCAAGGCAGGATGAAATTTTGGACTGCGCTGCGGGGATGCTTCGTCCGGGGGGCAGGATGGTTTATTCCACCTGCACTTTTGCTAGGGAGGAGGACGAGGGGAGTGTGGAGAGATTTTTAAGCAGGCATTCGGAATTTGCATGTTTGGAAATGAAGAGATTGTGGCCCCATAAGGTAAAGGGAGAGGGGCATTTTGCCGCAGTGCTCATAAAGGAGGGCACGGCATCGCCTTACGGCAGAAAACCAGATACAGCAGGCGTGCAGAGGGATGCCTATCCCAGAGATGCTTATCTCATGGAATTAGAGGAGTTTGCCGTATTTATAGAAGACAGCTTAAATAGTGGCGAAAATTGCGGCATCAAAGAAATTTTGCAGGCGGGGCTTTGTAAACATTCTGATACCGGAACAGGCCTGCATGGAACGAGATATCTGCAATTTGGCGATAATCTGTATCTGATGCCGGAGGGACTGCCTTCTCTAAAGGGGTTAAAGGTGATTCGCCCCGGGCTGCATCTGGGTACTCTCAAGAAAAAACGCTTCGAGCCTTCCCATGCGCTGGCGCTGACTCTTGCAGAGAGCGATGCAAAAAGGGTGTGGAAGCTGGATTCTTCCGACAAAGAGGTCTTGGCATATTTAAACGGACAAACCTTTGCCGCAGAAGGAGAGAAAGGCTGGTATTTAATCTGTGTGGACGGGTATAGTCTGGGCTGGGGGAAGCTGGCAGGAGGCGTGATGAAGAACCATTATCCGAAGGGACTAAGGAGGATGGGGTAAGATTATGCGCATATAGGAATAGGATGTATTGTTCCGAAAGACCTTTTTATTGCATAACAGTTGTGAGAGTGGTAAAATTAAATACTAAGTGATTTGTGATAATACGGAGTATCGGGGATAGGAATAAGAGGTGACGAGATGTATAAAATACTGAAAAAGACAGGTGATCGTTTTCTGGCACTTATTAGCTTGATAGTCCTATTTCCGATATTTATAATATTGATTATAGCGATTAAGCTGGATTCCAAAGGTCCTATCCTTTTTAAACAAAAGCGAGTAGGAATCCATAAAACCCACTTTTATATCCTGAAATTTAGGACGATGCGGATTGATACCCCAAAGGACATGCCTACACATTTGTTACAGAATCCGGAGCAATACATCACAAGGGTAGGGAAATTTTTGCGAAAAAGCAGTTTGGACGAGCTGCCGCAAATTATTAATATTTTAAAGGGCGATATGGCAATCGTTGGCCCCCGCCCGGCACTTTGGAATCAATACGACCTGATAGCAGAGCGGGACAAGTATGGTGCCAATGATGTGTTGCCGGGGCTGACCGGATGGGCGCAGATTAATGGCCGGGATGAATTGGAAATCCCTGTAAAAGCCCGGTTAGATGGAGAATATGTAGATAAAATGGGATTTGCAATGGATTGCAGATGTTTCTTTGGCACTTTTTTAAAGGTGCTTCGAGGAGATGGTGTGGTGGAAGGCGGCAGTGCCAAAGCAAAGGAGCAACAGGATGAAAAGGATTCTGATAACCGGAGCAAATAGCTATGTGGGAAATGCGGTGGCGGAATATCTGAGTGCATATAATGAGGCGGCGGGTAATGCGGTTTACCATGTTGACAAACTCTCTCTTCGGGATGGCACGTGGAAAGATAAAAGTTTTGCGGAATACGACACGGTATTTCACATGGTGGGAATTGCCCATGTCGATGTGGAGCATGTATCGGAAGAGACGAAACAATACTATTATGATATTAATTGTGATCTGGCAGTCACAGTTGCAAAGAAAGCAAAGGAAGAGGGCATCAGACAGTTTGTATATATGAGCAGTGTCATTCTTTACGGGGACAGCGCCAAGGTAGGAAGGCAGAAAAACATTACAGCAGATATTGCCCCTGCTCCTGCTAATTTTTATGGTGACAGTAAATTAAGAGCCGAAACAGAATTGGGGAAGCTGGCTGCTGAAGACTTTCAAGTGGCATTGGTACGCGCTCCGATGATTTACGGAAAAAACAGTAAAGGCAATTATCGTACGCTTGAAAAGATGGCGTGCAAGATACCTGTTTTTCCCAATATGAAAAATGAGAGAAGTATGATTTATATTGAAAATCTGGCAGAGTTTCTGCGGCTTCTTGCAGAAAGCGGCAAGGGCGGGATCTATTTCCCGCAGAATGCAGAATGGGTCAGCACCGCTGAGATGGTACGGGAAATTGCAGCAGCAAAAGGAAAGAAAATCAGACTGTGCAAAATGCTGAATCCATTGGTGCGTCTGTGTGCGTGTCTGCCGGGGAAACCGGGTAATCTTGTAAACAAAGCCTTCGGAAACCTGACGATAGACAGGGAACTCAGCAGGCGGGAAGGGATTGCAGATTATCAGAAATACTCTCTGAAGGAGAGTATCAGGAGAACATATGAAAATTAGTGTGATTACCATAACATACAATTGTGAGGATTCTCTGGCGGAAACCGTGGAATCCCTGCTTCGGCAGAGCTGTCTTTCGAGTGGGGAGACTGACGGGGATTTGGTACAATTGGAATACCTGATTATCGATGGAAACAGCAAAGACAAAACAGTAGAAATAGCGGAAAGCTATCGCCCTCAGCTAGAGAGCAAAGGTGTCAGCTTTCATGTCCTTAGTGAAGCAGATAACGGCATTTACGATGCCATGAATAAGGGAACAAGATGTGCCACCGGCGATGTGATTGCCTTTCTAAACAGCGGGGATTGGTACGAAGCAGACACATTGGAATCCGTAGCAGATGTTTTTTCCAAGCAGGACTGCGAACTTTTATTTGCCAATATTCGCATTCACAGGGCAAATGGCAGTACCCTTATCAAAAAGGCGCGCCTTCGAAAGTTTGATACCTCCCGGGATTGGAATCATCCAACTACCTTCGTAAAGGCAGAACTCCAAAAAGAAAATCCCTTCCTGAATCAAGGCATTCACGATGATTACGGATTTTTCCTGAAAATGAAAAAGCAGAACAGAAAGATTGTTACCTTAGATAAAGTGCTGGCTAATTTCCGAATGGGAGGTGCCAGCAACCAAAAGAGTTTCCGGGCAGCGAAAAAGCGGATTAGTGACCGGTATCGGTACTGTTATCGTGTGAACGGTTACAGTAGGTGGTATTTGGTTGAGTGTGTTGTGATTGAAGTCGGAAAGTGGATTTTAGGGTGAGAACCGGGGAGTATTAGCAGATATCCATTTCAAGGTGTAGGGAATCAAAAGCATGAGAATTTTACAGATTAACAGTCATTATAATCAGGGCGGTGCGGCAAGGATAGTGGCGTGCATTCACAAACAGCTTTTACAGGACGGACAGGAGTCCTATGTTGCATATGGACGAGGCAAAAAGGCTCAGGATGAGAATGTATATCGCTTTAACTGTGCGCCAGAGATTTATATTTCTGCGTTTGTGAGTCGGCTGACAGGACTGAATGGCTGGGGGAACCGGATGGCAACCAAAAGGCTGTTGAAATATATTGAAAAAGTGAATCCCGATGTGATCCACATGCATGCTTTGCATGGTTATTATTTGAACTTTGGCATGTTGTTTACATACCTTAAGAAAAAGAATATTCCCTGTGTGTGGACTTTTCACGATTGCCATGCCNTTGTGGGGAATTGTGGTTACTNTTTTNACTGTGGGNANNGNAAAGACGGNTGTGGANAATGNCCNTACATCCATAATTACCCCAAGAGCCAGTTTTTTGATTTTACAGCCTATATGNGGCNAAANAANAANGAATATTTTACANGTATTCATAGATTGACGGTAATTACTCCGTCGGATTGGCTCACCTCAGAAGCCCGGGAATCTTTTATGGGAAAATATGAATGCATTACCATTCGAAACGGCATTGACACCCACAATACTTTTTACCNNCGNGACAAAGAAGCCTGTCGGCAGAAATATGNCTATGCTCAGGACGATAAAATTGTATTGGGTATAGCAGTAGGTTACAGCGACCCCAGAAAAGGTGCCAAATACATTGTTCAGGCAGCAAAAAGCCTGAAGGATGAGGCGAAGATTATTTTAATCGGATGGGAAAAACAAAATGATTATATGATACAGGGAATTGAGAATATCCANACTCTTCCGGCNACGGCCGATTTAGATAAGTTGGCAGAATATTACAGCCTGGCGGATGTGTTTGTATTACNTTCCCTGGCAGAGNANTATGCCACAGTTTCCTTGGAGTCCATGGCTTGCGGAACGCCTGTTGTGGGATTTGATGCAGGTGGTATTCCGGAACAGCTTGCGGATGGAAAGGGATTGGCGGTGCCAATCGGTGACGGGGAGGCTTTTACGGAGGCGATACGCCGGGTGCTGGCGCAGGACGACCGTCTCAAGAAAGGCGAGGAATTGGCAACAATAATGAGGCAGCAGAATTCTACTAAGAAAATGGTAGAATCTTATAGAGAGATTTATCAAAAGGCATTGCTATCCACAAAAGGAGCGGAATAAATGACACAATTTGCAGTCAGACTATTCCCGTATTTCTCATAAAAGCCGCTGTTTTTTTGATTCCGTCTTCAAGTGGCAATGGATTTAAAGTACCACAAGCCGCTTCATATCTTCCAATGTCAAGAAAATTAGTGGGAACATCCACTTTGCGTGCTTCTTTATAAGCAATATTCGGATGAATATCTAATGCTCGTTCTATTGCGTTGATTACTTGTTTTATGCTTGTTCCATATCCACATCCGAGATTAAAAGTACGATACATATCAGTACTGTTCACGATATTCAAGATTCCGCGAACTGCATCGTCTATATAGATATAGNCNCGCACTACTGACCCATCTCCATATACCACGATTTCTTCATCTTTTAAAGCCTTATAAATAAATGTCGTGACTGCTCCCACTATTCCGTTTGGTTTCTGATAGGGGCCATATGGATTTGACAATCTTATGACTCTGTAATCTAAACCATATATATACCAATATAAATATAACAGTTTTTCAATTGTTATTTTCTGTACGCCATAAGATGTGATTGGGTACGTAGATGTATTTTCGCTTATGGGACAAGTTGCGTCTTTTCCATAAATCGTCCCTCCTGATGAAAGGAATACCACTTTCTTTACCCCTTGCCGAACACATGCTTCAAAAAGATTAGATGATAAAATGACGTTTGCTTGTAATTCTTGAGAAATCTGCTGATTAGAGTTGGATGGAACAGTTGTGCTTATCAGATGGTATACAATATCTTTCCCTCTGAGAAGTTCATCAAAATTCGTCTCTGCTGAAAGATCTGATATTTGATAATCTATATTATGGTTGTTTGTCATTATTGATTTAAGATGTGAGAAATATTCCAACTTTCTATCAACTAAGGTTATTTGATCCTTAGATTCCTGCGCTAAGCGAATTGTAAGATTTGTTCCTATAAACCCTGCTGCGCCTAGTAAAATAATATTCATATTATCCCTTTCATCCGCTCTCATCTATATGTTGATTTTTGCTTCCATTGACTCATTTTAGAAAACAAAAATCACTTTATCAGATTCTTTCCATATAGTACCATATCTAGTCCGATATTGCAAATATATTTTCCCAAAACCTTAAAAAATGNGGTAGNTGATTTGTCTTTCTTNTTNGTGTATGATNTAATGGTNNTTATNGTAAAGGNAAAGAGGTAGGNNGATGAAGCTGATAAAAAAATTACTGAGAGCGTATCAGAGGACAAAACATAAAGACAGAATATTTAAGCGGACGATACAGGTTCTCAGAAAAGAAGGGTTAGGAGGACTTAAGAGAGCTATTAATGGAGCTTATGAGAATGGTGAAAAACAGGAAATGGAGCTTTATCAGTTTCAGCAGTCAAAAGGCTTTTCTAATGATTTTGCAGAACGCTCTGTATTGTTTGTTGTGCTTGTGGAAGATGTAAATATTGATAGTGAAGAGACTCTGATGTCAATTGGTCAGTTGAAAAATATTAATAAGCGCGAGGTGGTTTTGGCACCCAGAGGCTATCAGTGTGCACAGCAGGATAAGGTGATTGAGGTTGTTAATGATTGGACTATGCATCTGAAAAAACTGTTGGCTTTTGAGACCTATGATTATGTATTTTTTATAAAGAATGGTGATGTGGTTGCACCCAATATGGCTTATGAATTTTGGGGTAATGTTTCCGAANGCNGTTTGCCNCTTTTGTACAGTGATGAATGCATTGGAAAAGGTGAANCNAAGGTATATATGCTGAAAGNGAAATATTCGTTATATGANTGGNTGCTTCAGGGGAAAATGGGACGAGCAGTTGCGTTTCCCAGAGAACTTATATTGCCTCTGCTTGAAAAGGCGGTTACGGATACAACAGATAGTCTGATATTCAGTTTGTCCATGCTTGCCGTGTTTGAGGCACCAGTTAAGCATGTCGAGAAGGTATTGTTGCTTCGTCAGGATGAGACTATTATTACCGATGCCCGAGTTAAATTTATAAATGAGTGTTTGCAGGATATTCATTGTGAGTTGAGCGCAATGAATAGTGGAAACCATGTAGCTATAATTGGCATGGCGGCAAAAAGAAAATATTCTATTATAGTAAATGATACAGGTGCTTTAATCGAAGCATTGGACGATATTATAAAGAAAACCCAATATGTGGAGAGAGAAATCATTGCAATTACCTCAGATGCAGACAACTATAAGGCAGCACAGGCTTTGTATGCGGGAGATAAGAAAATCTGTATTTTACAAGCTGATGGAAGTTTTTCGGAAAGAAATAATATCGGTGCCGGTCATGCAAATGGAGATGTACTAGTATTTTATGATAGTGCCAACAGAATATTGGATGAAGCTTGGCTGTATCAGTTTGATAAGATGTTTGCCTTTGAATATATTGCAGCGATTTCACCTAAGATTATACGACCTGAAAATACCATAAAGTATGCAGGTCTATTGTCAGGCGGTTTTGGTTTTACGCCTATTTTATTTAATGGGGATGAAAATGTATGCGTGGAAGGTTGGAATGATCCTGCGTTCAGAAACAGGGAAGTATCCATACTGTCAGCTACCTGTATTGCTGTGAGAAAAGAAATATTTGAAAAAATTGGTGGTTTTGATTCACAGAATACGCCGCAAAAGTTTAGCAATGTTACTCTTTCCTATGAGATTGAAAGATTAGGCTATGCCTGCTTCTATTGTGCAGATGTAACCTTGACATCTTATTCACAGAATTGGTATGACAGCTTTTATGACCAAACAGAGAAGGGAGTATGCCTGCATTTGCTGAAAAAATATGCGGCGGAGCTGTCAGAGGATTTGACCTTTACAGACACAATGATAAGACAGTATTTAAGAGGCGTTCCTCAAAACATTAAAATATATGCCAGAAAGAGTTCTGAAAAAAAAACATTTTGATGGTGAGCCATGATTCCCTTATAGGAGGAGCAACCATTGCGTTGGAGTATGCTGCCAAGGTACTTCAAAATCAGGGATATTATGTGCTGTTTTTATTGCCGGGACAGGGTGGCATTGAAGAAGAATTAAAGAAGGATGATGTCCCATACATTATTGACAGTACTGTGATAACTTCAACCAGATGGTTGGAGTATGCACAGGATTTTGATTTGATCTTTGTGAGTACAATAGTTATGGGAAATAAAGTAAGTGAGCTGATGGACTGCAATAAAGAGATATTGTGGTGGATTCATGAAGCCTCAGAATATTACGAAAATTATAAATATGAAATAGATGCTGATTATGATAAGTTGCATGTTTATTGTGGAGGACAATTAGCGCTTAACAATTTTAAACAAAATTATAAAGGGATAGAACCAAAGAACCTTATATATGGAGTGCCGGATTACAATTCTGCCAATAAAAGTAAGACTGTTGCAGGTGAGCCGTTTATATTTTATAGCATTGGTACGATTGAGAGACGAAAAGGTCAGGACATTTTAGTGGAGGCAATCAAAAAAATACCTGATGCAAAGAAGAAGCAATGTAAATTTCGGTTTATAGGCCGGCCTGTTCAGGATGATATATTTAAAGCAGTGTCTGATTTACATATGGAATATCCTGAGATGGTAGAAATCCTTGAACCGGTAAACCGGGAAAAACTGATGGATATGTATCGAGAGGCAGATTGTGTCATTTGTAGTTCGCGAGAAGATCCTATGCCTGTTTTTATCACAGAAGCTATGTTAATGAATAAAGTTACTATTTGTTCTGCAAATACCGGAAGTGCATCTTTGATTAAGAATGGCTATAATGGATATGTATATGAAAATAATGACCCGGCACAGCTTGCAGAAAAAATAGAATTGGTTTTGGAACATCCGGAATTGTTAGAGGATATAGGAAAACATGCTAGAGAAACATATAAACAGCACTTGTCGCTTGAGCAGTTTGAAAAAAATATTATTGAGGAAATAAGAGGAATAATATGAGTAAGAGAAAAGGACAGTGGGGCGGTATTCTAAAGGACAAGGATATTCTTTGGGGATTGGCAAAAAATGATTTTAAGGCAAGATATGCAACATCCTTTTTGGGAGTGAGTTGGGCATTTGTTCAACCCTTGGTTATGATTTTGGTTATGTGGTTTATCTTTCAGGTGGGGTTAAGAAATCAGCCAGTGGAAGGACAACCATTCATTGTATGGTTTATTCCTGCATATTTGGCATGGTCTTATTTCTCGGATGCTTTTACATCTACCACAAACAGCTTTAGAGAATATGAATATTTGCTGAAACAGGTAAATTTCAGGGTGGGAATTATACCTATTATTAAAATTTTGTCTGCTACATTTGTTCATGTAGTATTTGTTGTGTTTATGTATTTTGTGCTGGCAGTTAATAAGGTGAGTATTACCTTTTACAGCGTACAAGTAGTATACTACTTTATCAGTGTTTTTTGTCTCTTGATTGCACTTGGGATATTGTTTGCGACATTAAACGCTTTTATTCCTGATATTGCAAGTTTTGTAGGTATTGCAATGACAGTTGGTTTTTGGGCAGCACCGATTTGCTGGTCTCCGGTGGATATGGCGACACCGTTTGTGCAAACATTACTGAAATTGAATCCTATGTATTATGTATGTCAGGGATATAGGGACAGTTTTTTGGTAAAAAGCTTTTTTTGGGAGCAGCCCATATCCATGCTGATTTTTTGGGGAGAAGTTATTTTGTTCTATATTGTCGGACGTTTTTTGTTTAAGAGGACTCGCCCGTATTTGGTGGATTTATTGTAATAAAGACTAGGTTAACGGGAATGCTGTATTGTATATTAGCAATATGTTGAGTTACACAACAGTTTTTTGAAAGGGTTCAGAAAATGAATAAATATGATACAAATGTTACAATGGAGAGAAATTCTTCATTAACATATATTGTAAAGCAGATAAAGACGGGAACCAGAGTACTCGAATTTGGTCCTGCCACAGGCTACATGACCAAGTATATGAAGGAAGTACTAAAGTGCGAGGTTTATATTGTCGAAATTGACGAAGAAGCATATGAAAATGCCCGTGTATATGGCAAGGGTGGTCTTTGTGGCAATATTGAAGATTATGAGTGGGTTGAGTTGTTTGCGGATTTGAAGTTTGATTACATTACATTTGCAGATGTGTTAGAGCATTTAACAGATCCTTGGAGAGTTTTAAAGATTGCATCTAAATTCCTAAAGGAAGACGGAAAGGTATTGATTTCGATTCCGAATATTGCTCACAATGCGGTTCTGATTGATTTGTTTAACAATAAGTTTGAATATTGCCAAACCGGAATTTTGGATAGCACACATTTGAGATTTTTTACCCATGATTCCGCAGTAAGAATGTTTGAACAAAATGATTTAGAGGTAGAAGAAGAGGATGCTATTATTAAGGGAGTGCAGTATTATGCTGGCTTAGAAAATTCGGAAAGGGATATTCATCCGGATGTTTGGAAGGCTTTACAATCACGCAAATATGGTTCTGTAAATCAATTCTTGTTTACGCTTAGAAGAAAGCAGGAGAATGCTGCTGATGTTATAGTTGCATCCAGACCCATGTTATCTGTAGATGCGGCGTTATATTATTCTGAGGGGAATGGTTATGATGAAAGTCGAAAAGTAATAGAAGTAATTTCCTTTGATGGAAATGATTTCAAAGCATCGTTTGCTATTCCGGAAGGTATAAATGTTGATAAAATAAGGATTGATTTGATAAATTCCTCAGGTCTTATACAAAATTTGAAAATCCATTCAAACGCCGAAATTTTAAGTGTAAACACTATTGGTGGTGAAATAAAAGAAGATGTATATTATTTTTATGAGGGAAAGACCGGACTAGAAATTGAGTATGCACAGGGAGAGAATATCGGACAAATTGAAATTTCCGGAACATTTTTCTTCTTGACTCAGGAAGATTGGGTGAAGCGTGTTCAACAAACAGAGGCAGAAATGCTTGCAAAAACAGGAGAATTAGAGCAAAGGTTATGCGAACTGAATGAGGAGAAAGAACTTGTTCTAAGGACTATGACGGAACGAGAGCAGGCGTATCAAACACAATTAGAACAATATGATAATATGTTAAAAGAGCTGGAAAATGAAAAAATCAGGTAATAATGCAGCTTGCAGCGACAAATGAATTTCTTGTAAAGATTTTTGACAATTGGTGGTTTAAATTATTTGGAAAAGAAATATATAAGACTTTCCAAAGTATGAAAGAGAATGAGAACAAGGATTAATAAAGATGAACAGTGTTTTGCTATTAAGCCATGAAATGAGTAGGACGGGAGCACCGATAGCTCTATTAAATATGGCAAAGCAATTAAAGAAAGAGGGAATTTTTCTAACAGTTTTGTCTCCGCGGGATGGTGCCATGGTACAGGATTTTGTTGCGGAGGATATTGCGGTTGTGATTGATTCTGGCATTGGAGATAATACCAAGTGGTTAAATTGGGCAAGTGATTTTGATTTGATTATTGTCAATACAGTTGTTCCCTACTATAATATTGAGCAATTAGAGCAAACCGGGATTTCGGTACTTTGGTGGATACACGATGGAGAGATGAGCTTTCAGTTGGGGGCCAATGCACTATTGCCTAAGGAACTTACAGATAATATTCATGTATATGCCGGCGGTCAATATGCATGTGACATTGTGAACCATTATCGCCCTGCCTATAGTGCCAGAAATCTTTTGTATAATGTGCCTGATTTAATGGCAGAGGGGGAGAAGAAGCTTTTGTATGAAATTCCTAACCCTGCAGGCAGGAAAATTGTTTCTACAATTGGAAGTGTTGATAAACGTAAGGGTCAGGATGTTTTGGCAGATGCGATAAGGTTGCTGGATAAGGAAGAACGAGAACAATGTTTGTTTGTTTTTGTAGGAAAAGACAATGACGAAGCTGTGTACCAAAAGGTACAGGACTTGAAAAATGATTTTCCAGATGATGTCCTTTTGATTACAGAGGTGACACATAGTGAAATAGTAGATGTTTATAAGCAGNGTNAGGNAGTGATTTGTGCATCNAGNGATGNCCCTATGCCNGTGTTTATGNCNGAATGTTTNATGCTTAGTGTTNCTGTGATATGTTCCACANATANCGGAANATATGCGTTGNTANAGGATGNTAAAAATGGATTGACCTTTAAGAGTGAAGATGTTGAAGGTTTAAGAGATAAAATTCGNTTTGNAATACACAANGAAGACCAATTGAAACAGATTGGTAAATGTGGACGGGAAGTTTATGAGAATAATTTTACAGATGAAGCGTTTAGTAAAGCATTAAAACAGGTGATAGAAAATTTGGGAGGGTTAGAATGAACATATTTGAACAAAAGTTTATGGAAAATTTGAGTAAAGATAATGCTGATATACAGGATGTGGTTTGCTACCAGTTTGAAGATGGCAATGATGGCTATGTGGCGCCTGTAGGAGGTGGTTTGTTCATTGCTCATGTTTCACAAAGATATTCTGCCATAAAAATCAGACATTGCATTGAATCAAATTGTCCCAATGTCCGTTTGAAAATGTATTATGCAAAGCATCCCAATAATGAGTTTAAGGAAGAGCATTCGCTGGAGCTTGGATTTATGTCGGGAGAGGAGTATGAGAGGATTGTCAATCTTCCGGATACCTTTGACGCTTTTCGTTTTGATTTTGGTTCACAGCCTATACAATTTGAAATAAAAGATTTTAAAATTTCAATGCCCACGAGAGAAGAAATAGAGCAGCTGGCAGGGACACCTTCTAAATCTTCACTTTCCAATCTGATTCATAATTGGCACAAGGTGAAGAAGGTGGTTCCTTATATAAGACAATTTGGAATTAGACAAACTGTAGCACATGTTGTGGAAATAGTACAGGGCGAAACTGCAGTTGACCAGAATCCAAAGTCAACCCGGCAGGTTGTAGTACCCTACAAAGTTACCTTAAAGCAAGAGAGAGAGCCAGAGCGGAAAAAAGTTTTACATTTTATAGAGAACTTCCATACAGGAGGTTCTTCCAGATTAATCGTTGATATTATTGAATACTATGGACATAAATATGACAATAAAATATTTACAATGGCGTATAGAGGAGAGGAAGAGTTTTTAAACATTGATGTAGAAGTAATTGATGTAGAAAAGAAAGACTTGATTCTAAAGAAAATAGCACAGGAAAATCCGGATATTATTCATGTACATATCTGGGGAAGTGAATGGTATCATAAGGTTTTTGATATTCTGGATGAAGTGAAGGACAGAGTTGTTATTGAAAACATCAATACCCCTGTAGCGCCCATTGTGCGTGATTATATAAAGAAGTATGTTTTNGTAAGCAACTATGTTGTNGAACAGTTTTATAATGTAAATGACCCTCGGACAACGGTTATTTATCCGNGTTCCAACNTTGAAATGTTTACCCGGGATGTGCAGGAAAAAAATTATCTTGCGCATGACACCATTGGTATGGTGTACAGATTAGGATATGATAAATTAAATCATCAATCAATAGATGTATTTATCAGAACTGTTCAGAAAAGACCTCAGACTAAAGCGATTATTGTCGGTGGCGGACCTCAGTATGATTATTATATTGAAAAGGTTAAGGCCGCAAAGGTGTTTGACAATTTTGAGTTTACAGGATATGTTCCCTATGTAACCCTGCCTGATTGGTATAAAAAGTTTACTATTTTTGTTGCNCCGGTATGNCAGGAGAGNTTTGGNCAAGTTTCTCCGTTTGCCATGAGTATGGGTATGCCTGTAGCGGGCTATCGTGTAGGNGCTNTNAATGAGATTATTAATAATGAAACTCTGCTGGCAGGGCCGGGTAATGTGAAGAAACTGTCGAATATATTAGTAAGCCTGTTGGATGATTATGATAAATGTGTAGAGATTGGAAAGAACAATCAAAAGCGGGCGCAGGAATTGTTTGGCGTACAAAAAATGGTAGATGACTATTATGCTTTGTATCAAGAGGTTTTAAAATAGTTGCGAAAAGAGAATATATGCTGGAAAAGGAATGATATATGGGAAATAACTATGCAATAAATATTGATAATGTATCAAAAGAATATAAAATGTATAATAAAAAATCGGATATGCTGAAAGAGGCATTAAGTTTTAGTTCGAAGAAGTATTATACACCCTACTATGCTCTGCATAATATTTCTTTACAAGTACGTCATGGTGAGATATTGGGTATTGTGGGAGAAAACGGTGCGGGTAAATCAACACTTTTAAAGTTGTTGACAGGAGTAACAGCTCCATCTGCGGGCACCATAGAAGTGAATGGTAAAATTTCAGCGTTGTTGGAATTAGGAGCTGGATTTAATCCTAATTATACCGGATTAGAGAATATATATCTTAATGGTGTTATGATGGGATTCTCCAGACAGGAGATGGAGGCCAAGAAGGATGACATTATTCAATTTGCNGATATAGGNGATTTTATTAATCAGCCNGTNAAAACATATTCAAGCGGTATGTTTGCACGANTGGCATTNGCTGTTGCTATTAATGTAGAGCCGGAGATATTAATTGTTGATGANACCCTTAGTGTAGGAGATATTCGNTTTCANTTGAAATGTATNAATAAAATGCAGGATTTAATGGAGAANGGTACCACCATCNTNTTTGTATCCCATGACACTAATATATTGAGACGATTTTGCAGCANAGGAATTTGGCTGGATAAGGGACAACTCCGTATGCAGGGAGATATTAATGAGGTTGCCGACAGATATACGGATTTCCTGAAAAGTAAAAGTGAAGTTACATCCAGCGCAGCTATTAGCACCAATTCCGATGGCGTTATGACCATGGAAGAGGNTTGGAGTAAGCCCTTTGTTCCNAAGNAAGGCATTGCAGAATTGNTAGGCGTCAAGGTCGTGAACNAATATGGATCAACTGTAGATGGCGTGTCTATCAATGAGTCGATGGAAATTGTTTTGTCATATGATGTGTATGATGAAAGCATTCCGGATGCAGTCGTAGGTATTGCAATATACGGCGCTGATAATGAGTATTTATGTGGATTAAATACGCTGCTTGACAAAAAGACCATTCCTTGGAAGTATGGCAGGAATGAGGTACGGTTGTGCTATGATAAGGGAATTTGTCTGATTGGCGGTACTTATTATATTACTGCGGCTATATTTGACAGAACAGCTTCTGTTGCATTTGAATATAGGGATAGGTTTGGTTCATTTGTTGTAAAGGATGGTTATTTAGGAGAAGGTAAGCTGTTGATTCCCCATAGATGGAAAGTGTAAAAATCAGCGTTAAGATAAATGCAGTAGTAAATATACATTATAATGGGGAGAGAAGAGAATTTTGATATTTAGTGCAAGTGTTTTTTTGTTTGGATTTTTACCGATCGTATTGACAATATATTATTTGCTGAATGATAAATATAAAAATGTATGGTTGCTTGTAGCAAGTATATTTTTTTATTTTTGGGGTGAGGGAATAAATGTTTTCATTATAATAGCTTCCATTTTGATTAATTATTTTATGGGGTTATTGGTTGATTATTTTGATGGAAAGCATAAGAAAAAGTACATATTGATATTGGCTGTTGTACTAAATTTGGGTTTGTTGATTTATTATAAATATACTAATTTTTTTGTAGACTCTTTTAATTTAGTGACAGGAGCGAATGTATTTGTTGAGCAGATTGCATTACCGATTGGAATCTCTTTTTTCACTTTTCAAGGGTTATCTTATGTAATAGATTTATATTGGGGAAATATTAAAGTACAGAAGAACCCACTAAAAATTGCATTATATGTATCGTTCTTTCCACAATTGATAGCGGGACCGATTGTAAGATACAAAGATGTTGCGGAACAAATTGATGAACGAACAGAGTCTGTTGAAAAAATGGCGGAAGGAATTTTCCGATTTGTAATGGGGTTAACCAAAAAAATTATTCTTGCGAATGGAGTAGGGATAATTGCAGATGAGATTTTTAATGCCCCCTATCACGAGCATGCTGTGCTTACTGCCTGGTTGGGAATCTTGTGTTATACTTTACAGATTTATTTTGATTTTGGTGGATACAGTGATATGGCAATAGGACTTGGAAAAATGTTTGGTTTTGATTTCTTAGAAAATTTTAATTTGCCTTATATATCCACAAGTGTCACTGAATTTTGGAATAGATGGCATATTTCTCTTTCTTCATTTTTTAAAGACTATGTATATATTCCATTAGGAGGTAATAGAAAAGGAAATGTGTATTTAAATCTGAGTATTGTATTCTTTTTGACTGGTATGTGGCATGGCGCAGCGTGGAATTTTGTGATATGGGGATTATGGAATGGATTTTTTCGTATATTAGAAAGAGTTAATGTGAAGCATCAAATTGTTAAGGTCAAAGTTCCTGTAGTAATAAAATACGTTGTTACTATGTTGATTGTAATGATTGGATGGGTTATGTTTCGTTCTGAAGATTTAACCTATGCGATAGGCTTTATAGGACGAATGTTTGGATTAAATGAAACATCAAGGGTATATTATCAGCCAGTGTATTATTTGAATTCCTATAGAATATTTGTTATTATTTTAGCAATTGTAACATCAATAGGTGGATTTTGCTGGATAAATAAACAACTCATGAAATTAAAAGGATATATAATAATTCGTAATATATTTGCAACTGCTTTGATGTTAGTTTGTGCAATATATGTTATGGTTGCAACCTATAATCCATTTATATATTTTAGATTTTAATGAGGAAAAATATGAAGGAAAAAAACAAAATAGTCAACAGTATATTTATTATTATGTTTATAGCAATACTAACCTTACCGTTATTATTTTTTAATCATGTGGAGGGTAAATTTTCTGCTATTGAAANCATANACATTGNCACCGAANCNAGAATTATATTTAGCAGATGGAAAATTAAATGCATCCTATGTTACAGAGTTTGAAAATTATTTTAATGATAATATTGGCTTTAAGGAAGAGGCTCTTGCTATAAATATACTTTTGAAATATAAGTTGTTTGGTGTGCTTGATATTCCTAATTGGTTATTGGGTGAGGATGATAATTTTTTCTATACAACAGATGGTGAAGATATCCTTACCTATACAGGACAGAATGCCTTTTNAGANAAGCGTATATGTANTATGGCTACGAATTTAGGATATATGAATGAGTATTTTGAGCAACAAGGGTGTNCGACATATAATATGTTTATTCNTAATAAANAGAGGCTNTATATGACGAGTTNTATGACCCCAATGTTTACCATGCGGGTGAAGGTCATTTAGATTCACTAACAGAATATATGTTAGGGAATACGGATATGACCGTTGTGAATATAAAGGATGCCCTAATGAATCAGAAAGAGGAACAGTTATATTATAAGTCATATGACGCGTCCCATTGGAATATGAATGGTGCATTTGTGGGATATCAAGAGTTAATGAAGGAAATAAAGAAAGACCATCCAGATATAAAGGTTTTAGATAAAGATGATTTTGAAGTTATAGAAACAGCGTTTTCCGGACTTATGATGTATTATACAGATATTAAAGTTTTGCATGATAATTTTTCATTTCGAGATATCATATATGAGTATAACATTAAGGGGGGGTATCACTCTGTTATAGATGCAGTTCCATTAAATGGAAAAGAAATAAATCCCAATCTTAATTTTTATCACTATGAAAATGAAGAGGCCAATAATTCAGAGACTTTGTTTATTGTAGGTGATTCCTATATATATAGTTTTATCCTTCCAATGTTGGCAGAAAGTTTTGCAGATGTATATTTTGTGCGTAATACGAATGCAGAGATTATTGTAGAATTAGCACAGGAGATAAAACCAACCATATTTGTTTTTGAGGTGGCTGAAAGAGTAGCTAATGAGCCTTATTTTGCACAAATGGGCAGATTTAAGAATTTTTTGGAATTTGAAATAAATATTGAAGACTATGAAAAACTTAATGAGAAAACGCAATTTTACATTGATATTCCGATATTAAAAGATGGGAAATTACCATTGGAAAAGGAAAGTGCATTAGAAATTTTAGGCTGGGCATTTGATGAAAAGAATGATACAAAACCGAACATGGTTGTGGCAGAAGTGGATGGAGAATATTTTAATGCTGAATTCTATTATAGGGATGATTTGGCTCAAATGGATGAAAAATATAGTGAATGTGGTTTTAAATTTTACATCGCAAAAGGAATTTTACAAAATGCAGATAATATTAAATTTTATATTATCACAGAAAATGGTCAGATATACCAAGAGTTCGTAGTTGATTTATTAAGGTAATTGAGTCATAGGAACAATGTAGATATAAAGCAGTTTTGATTTATGCGATATTCATTGCGAGTGGATAAAGCTCAAATACAAGAAAGGGACTGACAAATGGGTAAGATAACTGTTACAGAAAACTGCAATGGGATTGCCGGATTGAGGGTCATTGAGCCGGCAGTATTTGGAGATGACCGCGGTTATTTTATGGAAACTTATAATTATAATGATTTCAAAGAGGCAGGAATGGATTGTCAATTTGTGCAGGACAATCAGTCGGCATCCAAAAAGGGTGTGCTGCGAGGTCTGCATTTTCAAATTAATTTTCCACAGGATAAGTTGGTGCGGGTAGTAAAAGGTGAAGTATTTGATGTGGCGGTAGATTTGCGGGAGGGTTCGGAGACTTTTGGAAAGTGGTTTGGCGTAATTCTTTCTGCAGAGAATAAAAAGCAGTTTTTTATTCCCAAGGGCTTTGCCCATGGATTTGTAGTATTGTCCGATTATGCAGAATTTTGTTACAAGGTTACGGACTTTTATCATCCCAATGATGAAGGCGGACTATTGTGGAAGGATCCGGAAATTGGTGTAGAATGGCCCATGCCGGAAGGCATGACAGAAGACGACCTGATTTTGTCCGACAAGGATAAAGTATGGGGCGGCATAAAAGATTACATTGCTCAGAAACAGGCATAATCGTCTGTTAAGCAGAAAGGATGCAAGATGAAAGGAATTATTTTGGCCGGAGGCTCCGGCACCAGACTGTACCCGTTGACAAAGGCAATTTCCAAGCAGATTATGCCAGTATATGACAAGCCTATGATATATTATCCCCTGTCTACCCTGATGTTGGCAGGAATCCGTGAGATTCTGATTATCTCCACTCCCAGAGACCTTCCGGTCTTTAAAGAATTGTTGGGAGACGGACATCAGCTTGGTATGGGGCTTTCTTATGCAGTACAGGAAGAGCCCAGAGGACTAGCAGATGCTTTTATTATCGGTGCGGATTTTATTGGAAAAGAGCGTGTGGCACTAGTGCTNGGGGACAATATTTTTTATGGACAGAGCTTTTCCAAGGTGCTCAGGGAAGTGGCGGCAAGAGAGCNCGGAGNCACCATTTTTGGTTACTATGTGCGTGANCCCAGAGAANATNGTGTGGTAGAGTTTGATGAANACGGCAGGGCACTTTCCANTGAAGNANAGCCGGAGAATCNCAAGAGCAACTATGCGGTACCGGGACTGTATTTCTATGACAATGATGTAGTGGAGATTGCAAAGAATGTAAAGCCTTCTGCAAGAGGTGAAATCGAAATTA
>WFLX010016849.1_pt1 | contig 24426 bp, 13 predicted proteins | sample 4967041 | NCBI WGS metagenome assembly WFLX01 (sample SAMN12857096, study PRJNA449069) | gut metagenome | isolation source: stool from male and female vole | host: Microtus ochrogaster | place: USA:Florida | collected 2017
GTGCAGGCAAGTTGAAGAATTGCGGTTCCTGGTTTAAGAATGCCGGCAGGTATTCTTCCGGACCGACAATCAAATAGGCCGTGCCGTCGGCACCGGCGCGTGCCGTACGGCCATTGCGATGGATGAAGGTCTCTTCGGTCGAAGGAAGATGGTAGTGTATGATATGGTCTACCTCGGGAATATCCAGGCCGCGGGAGGCGAGATCTGTCGACACCATCACGCGGATACTTTTTCCCCGGAACCTTATCAGGGCCTTGTCGCGCAGATCTTGTGTGAGGCCGCCATGGTAAAGGGCATTGGCGATGCCCTGATCGGACAGAAAATGGGAAATTCGCTCCGAGCTTTCCCTATAGTTGCTGAAGATAATGGCTTGCGCCTCTTGGGGCAGAGCACAAAGAAGCCGCCGCAAAGTGTCAAGTTTATCGGCGACGGGAGATTTCACTTGCCGGAGANTCANCTTGCCGGTGGCAACGGTGTCTTCCGGTGCGGGGTGTCCGGTTGCTGAAGTGTTTTTTTTGCCGGCTGTCTTTTGCCGGCCGCACTCCTNTTGTGAATCTTTCGGNAGAAAATCGATNATCTCAAAACGTCGGATACCCAGGTATTTTGCCACAGGCATGGCATGGGTGGCAGAGGTCAGAATACGTTGCTGCAGTTGGGGAAGACTNCTTACGATGGCTTTCATGTCCTCCTCGAAACCGAGTTCAAGGCTTTTGTCATATTCATCAAGTATTAGATGCGTGATATTGTCGGTTTCGATGCGTCCGTGTTCGATATGGTCCTTGATTCGGCCCACCGTTCCTATGATCAGGGCCGGTGCCGGAAGGGCGGCCAGGGCCTGTTGCTCGATTCGGTAATCATGGCCGCCGTAGCAGCTGACCGCACGCAGTCCGGTGTGCAATCGTTGAAATACGTCGGCAATCTGCTGTGCGAGTTCGCGGCTCGGAACGAGGGCAAGGGCTTGCTTGAATCCGGTCTCATTTCCATTTTTGGCGAACCATATTACCGGTAGCAGGAAGGCCACTGTCTTGCCAGTGCCGGTGGGTGACAGCAACAGGATATCCTTGCCGGTAATGGCGGTATCCGTCAGGGTTTCCTGCATCACATTTAAGCGGTCAAAGCCCATGGCCTGAACCGCATCTTGTTTTAATTCTCTTAAATTCATGGGTGCAAAGATACGCCTTTGAACGGGAAATTCAAAGCGCCAGTCTCTTTGAAATTTCTGATTGTCTGCCAAAATTTTGCATTTGTAACGGAGATATGTTATCTTTGCCGGGTCTATAGTAAACGAATGCCGGTATGTTCTCGAAATATAACTTTCTTTTTCCGAAAGCAGTTTTCCGTATTTACCGGCAGTTTGCAGTTTTGCGGCAGCCGGCGGGAATCTCTTTGCTTGTACGTGCATGGTTGCTACCGGTAGCCGGTAGAATAATGTAAGTTATTGCTTTATAGCATGAGATTGTATTTCGTAGCCAGGTGTTTACCTGTTTCCTGCGGGAGATTGCCGAGGGGCATAGAATAAAGGATAAAAAATATTTTTAGTTATTATGACACAGAAAAAGTTATCTTTATGGTTGATGGCAGCTTGCCTTGTTCTTGGTTTGGGTTTGACGTCTTGTGCGGGCGAAGAGGATGATCTTATAGATCCTTCTACCATTGACATTACGAAAATTCACGGTTATTGGGAAGATGACGCCAACACCGATTGCTGGCTGTACACCGCCGATCATTACGGTCTTTATTGGGATAAAGAAGAGTCGTCGGAGGAACAGGCCGCTACCGGCTCCGGAAAATTCAGGTGGGAATATGACGGGGCTACTGGTCTCATGCGCTATCATTGGATGTCTTCTGCCAATGATTATGCCGACCCCGATACATCCGACCCCAGCAAGATCCTTACTCTGACCGACCGGCGGATGGAATACAAGACTGTCGATGGTGAATACCATTCATTCACCAAGGTTGCGAAACCATGAAGCGTTTTGCTAAAAACTTTTCCATTTTGCGGATTTTTCTGCTCTTCATTGCCTTGTCCATTGCCGGCGTTGTCGTTTGCTGGATATTTTATCCGGAGAAACTGGTGCATGTGGTGCAAGAGCAGGCCAATGAGTTGTCTTGCGGCATGAAATCCGGTTCCGGTAACGGAGGTTCCCCTTTTTCCGATATTGTCGATATTTACGGCTATTGGAGTGATGATGCCACTTCCGAATGCTGGTATTATGATGCTGATGGTTTCGGTCTTTACTGGGATGCTACGGAGTCATCGGAGGAACAGGCCGATACCGGCTCCGGCCGATTCAGGTGGAAATATGATGATGGTGCAGGGCTGGTGCGTTACCATTGGCAGGACATGATGATTGAAGATTATATCGGTCCTGACCATGCGGACCCATGCGAGATACTTTCCCTGACCGANGTGCGGATGGAGTACAATACCGTCGATGGGGAATATCATTCATTTACTAAGTTTACGAAACCATGAGGCGTTTTATTAAAATCTTTTCTATTTCGCTGGCCTCATTGCTGCTTTTGCTGCTGATCGTGGTCGGAGTAGCCGTCTGGTGGGTGTTTACACCGGAGCGGCTGACACCTACGGTGCGTGAGCAGGCCGGGAAATTCCTTTCCTGCGACGTGAGAATCGGGTCTGTCGATTTGACCTTTTTCTCCACTTTTCCGGAATTCGGCCTGCGGCTTGAAGATGTTCTTCTCCTCAATCCGAAAGAGGGGGCTCAGAGCGATACCTTGGCCAGCCTGAAAGAGTGCGTGGCTATTGTNGATGTGATGGACTATCTTGAGAATGACCGGGTCAGCATCAAGCGTTTTCTGGTTGACAACGGGCAGGCGAATCTTTATATCGCTGCNGACGGGACNACTAACTTTGAAATTGTCCCTGTTTCGGCAGAGGACGAAACGCCTGCGGNAGAGGATACTTCGTTTTCGTTAGGTCAGCTTTCACTTACCGGCGTTGAGGTTCGGGATCTGGCGTTCTCCTATCTCGATGAGCAAATGCATCTTCAAACAGCGGTGCAGGGAGTGGCGCTTCAACTGACTTCCGAACAGAATCTGATCTCCATGTCGGGCGATGCGGATCTTACCCTACAGGTTGAAAAGGTGGGATTCGCGCAGTCTGGAGATTCTCTTCCGATGGAGGTCGCGTTGGGTGGTCTGGAAGTGAAAACGAAATTGTCAGGTGCAGACCGTTCGATGGCCGCCGACCGCATGGTTGTATGGTTTGATTCGTTGGCTTATACCGATGCCTCCATACAGGCGCGAATCCGGGACTTTGCTGTGGAATTTGATCATCTGCGGATGGATTCGGTTCTGTCGCTGGGCTTCGATCTCTGTTTCCGGACACTTTCCTGCCGGATGGAAGAGGATTTATCGGCCACGGTGGGAGAGACAAGACTGTCGTTTCCTGAAATTTCGCTGGATACGGCGTGGCACGTCAATGCTTTATGGACCGTGGCGGATCTGTGGGTAGCGATGGGGCAGGATTGTTATGTCGACCATCATCCTCTTCGGATTGCTCTGTCGGCGGTGGCCGACACGGCTTTTACCCGGTTTTCTCTGCCGGAAGCGGTGATCGGCTATGTCGGCCAGACGTTGACGTTAGGTGCCGACGTTGCCATGCCCGATTCGCTGACAACGCGGGCAAGTGTTTCTTTTGCATTATCTCAGTCCCGGCTTGGCGATTTGTGGAAGCTGGTGCCGGTCTCTGTGACACGGCAGTTTATGGATATGCAGTTTGCCGGTGCTCTGGATCTGACGGGCAACGCTTCTGTCGAACAGAAGGGCGACGAACTTACCGTGTGCTCCTTTTATGTGAAGAGTGACCTGGCCGATATCGATGTCGCGATGGGCGACCAATTGAAATTCCGTGCTTCCGCCAATACGGTCGAGAGTGTCTATCCTGTGACCGGTCGGCGCGGCGTTATTTCGACCTCCATTCATGCCGATGATGTTTATTTCCGCATGGCCGACAGCACCGACATCGAAGCGACTCTTGCCGACGTGACTTTGGGAGGCCTTATTTCGGATGATGTTCTGCGCGGCAGTACGGCGGTGCCCGCTGTCGAGGGGCTTTTTGCCGCTTCCAGCGTGGCGGCGACCATTGACACGATGCTTGTCGACGTTTCCGGCATCAAAGGAAAGGCCGTAATGACAGGTGGAAAGGCCGGCGCTTTGCAGCGTTACAATATAGAGTATGCCAATGACGGATTCCTCTTCCGGATGGGGCATGAACTGATTGCAAGAACCGGTCAGGTGGCTTTTTCTGCGGCCATGGTCGACGATTCTTCGCAAACAGACCTGCTTTTGCGTTATGACCCGAAGTTGAGAGTCGATTTGCGCGACGGGGTGGTGGAGATGGCCGCTGTGGCTTATCCTATAGAAATTCCCGCTATCGATTTCGATTTTAATTTGGGAGATTTCCTGATTCATGACAGTCGCGTGAAGATCGGCGATTCCGATTTTCGTTTGCAGGGAGATATTTCCCGCATCAGGGAATACCTGCGTCAGGAAGACTTGCTGACTGCCCGTCTCGATTTTACTTCTGAAAAGACCGACGTTTATCAGCTGATGGATCTTGTCAACGGATTCGGGGTTGCCGATACGGTTTCTTCCGGGGGGACTGCCGAGGCTGTTGCGGATGTAGTTCCGGCAAATGCTCCGGCGCCGCTTGATACGATCGTTGCCGATCCGTTTATGGTGCCTGAAGGAGTCAGCATTGTGCTGAATACGAATATCAGGCATGCATTGGTCGGTGCCAATGACTTTACCGATCTGGGGGGCAAGGTGACAATTGAAGATGGAGTGCTGGTGCTGGAAGAAATGGGCTTTTCGAGCGATGCTGCCCGCATGCAGCTGACCGCCATGTATAAGTCCGAACTCCGCGACCATCTTTTTGTCGGTGCCAACTTCCATTTGCTGGATATCGAGATTGCCGATTTGATCCGTATGATACCAGATATCGATACCATTGTTCCCATGTTGAGCGCTTTCGATGGTAAGGCCGAGTTCCATCTGGCCGCCGAGACCAATCTTACCGCCGGATATGATATAAAAATGTCGACGCTCAAGGCTACGGCAGCTATCGAGGGAAAAGANCTGGTGNTGNNGGACGGCGAGACCTTTTCCACGATTTCCAAATATCTGTTCTTTAATAAAAAGACGAAGAACAAGGTCGACTCTATTTCTGTCGAGCTCGCTGTGAATCGNCGCAANGCCACCCTGTATCCGTTCCTGATCTCCATGGACAAGTATCAGGCTGTCGTTGCCGGTTCTCACAACATTACGGGCAACATGGGCTTTAACTATAATATCAGTATTACCGATTGGCCGCTGCCCGGTATTCATCCGGGACTGGATATAACCGGCAATTTGGATGATCTGTCCTTCAAGCCGTTGGCCAAGGGCAAATATGTCAATCTTTACAAGCCGGCCAAGCGTAATGCGACCCAGGCACAGACGCTGGAGCTGAAATCGTTGATCAGCAATTCGTTGAAACGTACGGTTAAGCCCCAGCCCGCCGGCGGTGGAGAGCAGGAATCTGCTCCGGCCCCGACAGAGGAAAAAATCTTCTGATTTTGTTATTCTTATAAAGAGTTCGATTATCCCAAACACAATCAATATTTATCCATAAATGAATCAAATGAAAAAAGATCAGCTTGTCTTCAGCCTGATTGCTGAAGAACGTCAGCGTCAGATGAAAGGTATTGAGTTAATTGCATCTGAAAATTTTGTAAGCGATGAGGTCATGGAAGCTATGGGCTCCGTCCTGACCAATAAATATGCGGAGGGCTACCCTGGCAAGCGTTATTATGGCGGCTGCGAGGTGGTCGACAAGGTCGAGACGTTGGCCATAGATCGGCTGAAACAGCTGTTCGGTGCCTGTTGGGCCAATGTGCAACCTCATTCGGGCGCGCAGGCTAATCAGGCGGTGCTGGCTGCTGTTCTGGAGCCGGGGGATACATTCATGGGGCTGAATCTTGCCCACGGCGGTCACCTGTCGCATGGTTCTGCGGTCAATTCTTCCGGGCTTTTGTATCGTCCGGTTGCCTATAATCTTGACGAGGCTACCGGCCGGGTGGATTATGATGAGATGGAGCGGCTTGCCGTCGAGCATCAGCCGAAATTGATTATCGGTGGCGGTTCTGCCTATTCCCGCGAATGGGATTATGCACGTATGAGGGCCATTGCCGATAAGGTGGGCGCCATCCTGATGATTGACATGGCTCATCCTGCCGGTCTGATTGCCGCCGGTTTGCTTGAAAATCCTGTTAAATATGCCGATATTGTGACTTCTACGACCCATAAGACTCTCCGCGGTCCTCGCGGTGGTGTCATTATGATGGGGAAGGATTTCCCGAATCCGAAGGGAATCCGGACACCGAAGGGTGAAATCAAGATGATGTCCGCTTGTCTCGACTCTTCCGTATTTCCCGGTACTCAGGGCGGTCCGTTGGAGCATGTCATTGCCGCTAAAGCCGTGGCATTCGGCGAGGCGCTGACTCCGGAGTTCAGGGAATATCAGACCCAGGTGAAAAAGAACGCCGCAGTCTTGGCCGATGCCCTTGTAAGGCGCGGTTTCAACATCGTTTCTGGTGGTACGGATAATCACTCCATGCTGGTGGATCTCCGCTCCAAATATCCTGATCTTACCGGCAAGGTGGCAGAAAAGGCATTGGTAGCTGCCGATATTACCTGCAATAAAAATATGGTTCCTTTCGATAGCCGTTCGGCATTCCAGACTTCGGGAATCCGTCTGGGTACACCGGCCATCACCACCCGCGGCGCCAAAGAGGATTTGATGGAGACGATTGCCGGATTCATCGAAACCGTGCTCGATGCACCCGAAGATGAAACCGTTATCGCGGCCGTACGTAAGCAGGTTAATGAAATAATGNCNGCNTATCCGTTGTTTGTTTNTTNATAAANGATCANCCCAGGTCCTTCTTATGCCAGAGCNGGGATCTATANGANACANGCGGGCCGCTGTTTGTAAGAAGATTCTTGCAGACNGCGGCCCGCCTGTATTTGTTTTTTCGCCTGGACCGGCAACAGGTCAGTCTATGCGGATTTTGGCGAATTTTAAAAGGAGAGTCTTTTCGCCCATATTGTCGAATCGGACGGTGATACGGGCATTGTCTCCGTCTCCGTTGACTTCCAGAATGGTGCCGTGCCCGAATCGGTCGTGTGTGATGCTAATTCCCGGGGACAAGGAATGTCCGTTATGCCGGATGGAGGCCGATGGTGTCAGCCGCTTGTCGGGTGTGACCTTATGCACCCTTCCGGTAAAGTCGAGGACCGAAGTCTTTTGGTATAAGGGTGTTGCTGGTTTCCGTTCGGCGGGTGGCGGATTGAAACCGTCGTTGCGCATCAGATAGCGCGGGTCGATATCTTTGATGAAACGGCTTGGGCGGCAATTGTCGCTGCTTCCGTTGCGGAAGCGGCTCAACGCATAGCTGAGGAAACAATTTTCCCGGGCGCGGGTGATGGCCACATAAAACAGCCGGCGCTCTTCTTCAATCCCTCCGGGCTCGTTATATGCCATGTCGGAGGGTAAAAGATTCTCTTCGACGCCTACGATGAATACGTTCTTGAATTCCAGTCCCTTGGCAGAGTGTATGGTCATGAGTGTGACACAATCCTGGGTGTTTTCGCCGTCGTTTTCTTCCGGTTCGACGTCTCCGGATAACGATGTCTCTGCCAAAAAGTCGACGAGGTGGCAATCATCCCGTCCTTCTTCTACACAATTGATCACGAAGGTCTGTATGGCAGAAAGTAATTCTTCTACATTTTCCCGGCGGCTTTGTCCTTCGATACTGTTGTCGCCCGCAAGATCGGCTTTGATACCGCTTTCAAGAATGAGATACCGGGTCAGTTCGTATGCATCGAGTTCCGTATTGAGGACAATGAATTTCTGGATAAATTCGGCAAAGTTCTGCAACTTGGCGGCGGTTCCCTTGTTGATGTCGAGTTTGTAATGCAACGGGTCGCGGCAAATCTCGAAATAATAGGCCTTGCTGTCTATCATGGCCGCCGTCAGTTTTTTGAGGGTGGTGTCGCCGATGCCGCGTGCCGGGTAATTGATGATTCGTTTGAAGGCCTCTTCGTCGGCAGGATTGGCAATCAGTCTCAGATAAGCGATAATATCTTTGATTTCTTTCCGCTGATAGAATGAAAGCCCTCCGTATATACGGTATGCGATGTCGCGCTTTCGCAGCGCCTCCTCCATCGAACGGCTTTGTGCATTGGTCCTGTAAAGGATGGCGCAGTCTCCGAACCGGTAACCGCCCCTTTCATGCAGTGTGGCGATTTTGGCCGCAACGGAATAGGCCTCTTCCAGATCGCTGAAAGAACTGATCACAGAAATGGGGTTGCCTGCCTCGTTTTCGCTGAAAATGGTCTTGGGGATTTGTTCCGTATTTTTTCTGATGAGACTATTGGCAGCATTGACGATGTTCTGTGTCGAGCGGTAGTTTTGTTCAAGTTTAAACAGTTTGGTGCCCGGCACGGTTTCCCGGAGGTTGAGGATATTGGAGATATTGGCCCCGCGGAAAGAGTAAATGCTCTGTGCATCATCGCCGACGACACACAGGCGACTGTGTTTGCGTACCAGTTGCTCTACGATGAGATGCTGCGCCCGGTTGGTATCCTGATACTCGTCGACAAGAACGTAGGCGAATCGGTCCTGATAACTTTCCAGCACATCNGGATGATCGCGGAANAGGATATTGGTGTAAAGCAACAGGTCATCGAAATCCATGGCGCCGGCCTGATAACAGCGCCCCCAGTACCGTTGATAGATTTCGGCGAATCGGGGTTTGCCGGTCTGGTGGTCGTATTCCATCAATTCGCGGTTGCCGGCATACATNCCGGGGGTGACNAAATTGTTTTTNGCGTTGCTGATCTGGCAATGGATGGCATTAGGCTTATATTTTTTGTCATCCAGCTGCATCTCTTTAATGATGCTTTTGACAAGGCTTCGGGAATCGCTTTGGTCGTAAATGGTAAAATCCGGCTTGAAACCTATCTTGTCGGCCTCGCGTCTCAGAATCCGACCGAATAAAGAGTGAAACGTACCGACCCAAAGCCCCCGTGACAGGGCCGGCCCGACAAGTTCCTTGATTCGGGTCTGCATTTCGTTGGCGGCTTTTTTGGTAAATGTCAGTGCGATGATTTCTTCCGGCCGGTAACCGCTGTATAGGAGATAGGCGATTTTTGTAGTGAGAACGCGGGTCTTGCCGGAACCCGCTCCGGCTATAACGAGTTGAGGGCCGTCACAATACATGACGGCCTCTCTTTGACTTTCGTTCAGGGAATTAAGATATTCTTCCACTGGGAGATAGACTGGATATTTTTAAGAGGATGTTTGTGTATGGCAGGATGAATCCCTGTATCAGAATTTGAAACCTAATGTCAGGTCGAAACTCAGCGTCCTGGTTTTAAGAGGTGTGTGTGACNCAGTGACGGCCGGTACCGTGTATCGATAATTGCCGTCTTCNAATTCGGCCTCTTCTATGCTTGGGAATGCCCCTGCTTTTCCATGTTGTGTTTTATGCACACAAGCGAAGTCTATGAATACATGTTGGATACGCCATCCAANACCTGCGCTTATATAATCGGTCTTGCCCTGAAGAGAATAATTGGGCTTGGTGCTGGATGAATAGATGTATTCGGGATCTTCCGGATATTTGTAAACACAGTCGAAGACATCATCTTTGTACGGTGAAGTCTGGTGGGCATAACCTGCGCGGATGCTGAATGTCGGCGTTGCACGGAATTCCGCTCCTACCTTGAAGGTGTGCATTTCCTGCATGTAGTCTTTGATGATCTGTTTCTNAATGCNGAAATCTTCCGGGTAGTTGNTGTCATTGCTTTCGNAATAACGCATCGAACGGTAGTCGTCCATATCATATTCAAAGCTGAGGAGGCCTCGGGTACCGAAGACATAGGCGGTACTGAACTGATACTTCCACGGCGTGCTGAATCGGTAGTGATATTCATAAGGCGCACTGCCTGCATAAATCCATTCTCCTCGGTATTCGCCGGTTTCGGCATTTGTACACATGCGTCCGTCATAAATATCTTTCATTTCATACCATGTCGGAGTGTGGACGGCGAGACCTATGCGCCAGCTGTCGGTCGGTTTGACGATGGCACCGAGTTTGATATTGACACCGGAACCTTTGGTTTCGAGATCGTTGTCGTAATAGGTATAGCTTTGCGCTTGGTCATCGTAGTATTCGGAATATTCGGAGTTTATGGTCGAATTGAAATCCACGATGCCTACACTCAGTCCGGCATAGATGAAATCATCCCAGTTGGCGGCGATGCTGAGGTTGTATTCGTCCGTGCGGTTTTCTTCGCGGACATACATATCCGAATAGGAATTGTATCCGCCCATCTGGTCGAAAGAGGCCACGCCGCCGGTGGGATTTCCCTGGGCGTCGACGATATTGTCTATAGCGTAGCTGTTGTATCCCATCAGGCCGAGCAGAGGCATAGAAGAGTTGCGCCAACCGGCGTCACTTCCTAAATAGCCGGGATTGTCGAATTTGCCGTTCAGAATCAGGGCCGTGTTGGCAAGATTAGCCAGATAGGCGCCAAAAGAAGACGAGGGAGTCAGTCCGTTCCGATGGACGATATATTTCCGGCTGCAGCCTTCCGAATGATTGATGCCGACGCCCATACTGAAATTGACGAGATGGTCAAAGTCGTCAGTCTTGACGGCCAATACATAGGAGAGATTGCCGAGCGTGAAGTCCCGATCCTTTTTTTTGCCGGTCAGTTCGCCTCCGGTTTTCGTGCGGGCGATAGCCAGATTGGGGGTTAATGAAAATTCTGACGTATTGCGGTAAATGGCAATACCGGCAGGATTGTCGTTCATACTTGTAGGATCTCCGCCGAGGGCGCCGAAGGCCCCTCCCATGCTTTTGTAACGTGCTGTTCCGTTGATGCCGGCCGAACTGAACCGGGTGGCATCGACCAGGTTCTGGGCAACTGCCGACAGGGTGCAGGCGGCTATAGCCGCGGTGCTTATAAAGACAAATGAGCGTTTCATGATTGAAGAGTTGTAGAATGTAGTGATACTTCGGATAGAGGCGAGGCCGGATCAGCGGCGGCCGCCCCGGCTGCTACCTCCGCCGCTGCTTCGGGAACTACCGCTGAAGCTGCCCCGCGAACTGCTGCCGCTACTGCTTCCGCTGCTGTAGCTGCTTCTTGAGCTGGAGCTATTGTTGGAAGGTGTGTAGCTGCGCGAAGAGGTGGTCGTGTTGGCGGAGTTTGAAACGTTGGCGTTTCTTGTTGTCGAAGAGGTGTTTCCGGCCGGCCGGGAAGTGGAGACCTGTCGCTGTGTCGGGGTCTGCCGTACGGTGGTCTTGCCGGTAGCACTCTGCCGCAGACCGTTGTCCGAGCGGCGGGCGGAACTATTGTCATAGCTTCGCGCCGTCTTCTGTGTTTCTGCGGAACGGACAGCCGTAGCGTTTTCAGACATTGCTTTTGAACGGTCGGCCACTTGCGTGCGTGATACTGTGGCACCGCTGGAGCGACTGACCATATCCTGCTGCCGGTTTGTTGCAGTATTGCTCCGGTCGGCATTGACCGGTTGTCTCGTTACAGTCGTCGTCTGACCGCGGAAGTTGCTGGTCTGACGTGTTGCCGATGTGGCGGTAGCGGCATTGCGGCTGGCACCGACGCGGTGAACACTCGGGGTGCTGCCGCCTGTACTCCGGTTGTTGTCACGGCCACTGACGGAAGTCTGCTGCCTGCCGTTTTGCCGGTTGCCGTTTCTGGAATTGGAGGCATAGCGGGATGAATCGCCGTTCCGGTCGCCCGCTCTCCATCCTCGCGGAGTGTTGCGGTAGTGTCCGCCGGCATTGTTGATGCGTCCACCCCGGTTAGGCAGGGGGCGCCAATGGTGGGCGATGCTCGGATGGAAGTGGTGAGGCATCGGGTGGTAGTAAGGTGCATACCAACCGCCGTACCAGCCGGTATAGTATCCGAAATTCCACCCTCCATACCAGGAGCCGTAATGGAATCCGAAACTGGGGGTCACATACCACCAGGGATCATAATAGCAATAGTCCCAGAAGAAGGGATCATAGAATGCCACATCGTAAAACGGGCTGTAGATGTGTCTCGTAAAATAGGGATTGTGGAACCGGCGGATGCGGTCGGAATAATAATATTGTTCGACTACATACACGGTGTCATGTACGNTNTGAACCGGNATCTCTTCCTCGGTTCCCGGCAGTTCAAAAGAGAATGACGATCCGCTTACGGTCTTCGATCCCTTCCCGGANACGACGGAAGTCGCCTCGGCGCCGTCGCCAGAGCGGCGNTTGTAGTTATCGACGTTCCAGTCGTCATTGGCCGATGTCTGCCAGGTTTCCGTCTCTTTGTAAATGGCTTTTCTGGCGTTGGATTTGCTGTAATAAATGTCATCGTCATCATACTGAGCCTTGGCTGTAGTGGCAATCAGTGCCATGTAGGAAATGATTGCGGTAAAAATCATCTTTTTCATAGGCAAATCATTTTGAGGTTTGGAAGATTTTGTATTTCTTTGCATATAAGATAGGGAAACAGCCGGAAAGTTTAAAGCGGAACCCATNGAGCAAGATGCTGTCTTTGTCCGGAAAACGGTATCTTTTCGCTTGCCAAAGGCATTTCTTACTTTGCAAAGGTATGAAAATATTCTATAAAAGTGTGGCTGCATACTTATTTTAACTTTTATCATGATAAATATGACTGAAATTACTCCTGGAAAGGGTCAAAAGAACATATATTGCATCTAAAATGGATTATATAGAAGTAAAAATCGCCCCGCGGCCGTATTCCGATGAAACGGCTGATGTATTGGCAGCGTTGCTGGCCTCTCTGGGCTTCGACAGTTTTGAAAAAAGAGAGGAAGAACTTTGGGCCTATTGTCCGGAGGGGGCGTTCTGCGAGTCTGAGTTACAGGCATTGCTGGCCGATTTTCCTTTGCCGGATATAGAATGTCCGTACCGGGTGGCGCGGATCGAGACGAAGAACTGGAATGAAACCTGGGAACAGGAGGCGTTCGACCCGATCGTTCTCGGCGACCGTTGTGTGATTCATGCTCCGGCCGATGCCGGAAAGGTGCCGGCCTGCCGGTATGATATTACGATTTTGCCGCGCATGTCGTTCGGCAGCGGGCATCATGAGACGACCTCTCAGTTGCTGGAGGAAATTCTGGAACTGCCGTTGACTGGAAAACAGGTGCTCGACATGGGGTGCGGTACGGCTGTGCTGGGGATTCTTGCCGCCAAGTGCGGTGCATCTGCGGTACGGGCCATCGATATCGATGACTGGGTCTGTAAAGCTGCCGAGGAAAATGTCGTTCTGAATGCTGTGCCTCAGGTACATGTCGAGCTGGGGGATGCTGCCTCTCTGGACGGTTCCGGCTGCTATGATTTTATTTTCGCCAACATCAACCGCAATATTTTGCTGACCGATATGGGACGGTATGCCGGGCATCTTGCCGTCGGCGGCGAACTTTTGATGAGCGGTTTCTATGAAGATGACGTTCCCGCCATCCGTGCTTGCGCCGAAAACCTCGGACTGACCTATCGCGGCAGGCGCGAACGTCGCAATTGGGTAGTGATTCGCTTTTCCCGCGATGCGTGAACCGTCTCCGGTTCTGTGGATGTGGCCTCCCGGCAGCATGGAACCGCCGGACATTTGCTTTCCGGTACTTCCGGCAAGACAGAAAGCCCTGTACAACAGATAGACGGTTCTCGCTGTTTCGTTTTTACGGGTATCTGCAGGATGCGAAGTCCCCGAGTGCTTAAATCTGTAATTTCCAACGATCTTATAATTGCTTGCCATGATAATTCCATTGACTACCGATATTCGCCGGATAGATTCCGAAACGTGTGTGGCACAACAAATCTCGTCTTATCAGCTGATGGAGCGGGCCGCGTCGTCGGCTGCTGCCGAAATCATGCGTCGCTGGCCCGGCCGCAGTACCCGCTGTCTGGTACTGGCGGGATGCGGAAACAACGGGGGAGATGCCTTGGTCGTGTTGCGTCTTCTGTATGAGGCCGGCTATCCGGTGCTGGGGTATCAGTACGGTGCCTCGGGAAAGATGTCGGCCGATTGTGCGGAAGCACGCTCCCGCGTGCCGGAGCAACTGTTGTTCGATGTAGATTTGCGGTTTGCCTTGCCGGAGTTGCAGGCGGGCGATCTCATCATAGACGGTCTTTTCGGCAGCGGATTGAACCGGCCTTTGGAGGGCGGCAACGCTTTTCTTGTGCGATATATGAATGACAGCGAGGCAACGGTTGTTTCCATAGATATACCGTCGGGACTGATGGGGGAAAGCAACGAGGGAAACGATTACGGGGCGATTGTCCGCGCCGATCTGACGCTGACGTTTTCTGCACCGAAACTGAGCTTCTTTTTTGAAGAAAACGCTTCTTATGTAGGCGAATGTCATGTCATCGATATCGGGGCGGATGCCGCGGCTGTCGCTGCATCGGCAACCCCTTATCGGCTGATTTCCGCGGCTGATATTTCTCCGCTGCTCACCGTCCGCAACCGTTTTTCGCATAAGGGTTCTTACGGACGTGCCTGGCTTGCCGCAGGCAGCCGGGGCATGATGGGGGCCGCTTTACTGGCTTCCCGTGCCTGCATGCGCAGTGGTGTCGGTCTGCTGACGGTTTGCGTTCCGTCCTGTGGCTATGATATTCTGCAATTGGGCATTCCGGAGGCCAAATGCGATTGCGATCCTGAGACCGATCACCTTTCCCGGCTGGTGTATTCAGACGAATATACCGCTTTGGCTGTCGGTCCCGGTATAGGTAAACATCCTGATACTGTGAATGCTTTTGGGGGCTGGCTGTCGGAGGCCGCGCGTCCGATGGTAATCGATGCCGACGGATTGAATATTCTTTCCGATCATCCGGAATGGCTATCGCTGTTAAAGCGGCACACCATTCTGACCCCTCATCCCAAGGAGGCGGACCGGCTGTTGGCCGCTGCTTCACGGGCCGGGCTTTTGCCGGATGAAGAATGGTGTCCTGCGGAGCGGTGCGGTGTTGGAATTTCCTCGTATGAGAGGTTGCGCCGGGTGCGTAGCCTTGCCCAGCGGTTGGGAGCGGTCATTGTTCTGAAAGGTGCCTGCACGATGATCTGCTGTCCCGACGGTATGACCTGGATCAATGCCGGGTGCGGTCACCCGGGAATGGCTGTCGGTGGAAGCGGCGATGTACTGACCGGGGTGATCCTTGCTTTATTGGCGCAGCGTTATTCTGTAGAAAATGCGGCGCTGATCGGGGTCTTTGTCCATGCTTTGGCGGCCGATTGCGCCCTTGTCGGGCAGAGTCATGAGAGCTGGCTGCCGTCGGATCTGATCGCCCGTCTCGGTGAAGCATTCTTAAAATTACACGGCTCGTCTGTTGAGGGAGTGAAAGCCGGTTTATAAGGAAAGCCGGGAACCGGTCACACGGGGTCTACATCATAATATAATACCAGACGGGAGAAATCTTTATGCTGTTGCATCTGCTCCTGTACACGGGCGAGTACTTTGCGTACTTCCGCCGTCGAAGCCTCGCGCTCTATTTTTAATAATATCTTGCGGATATGGAAATTTTTGACGCGGCCGACTATCGGTGAGTCCGGGCCCAGTACACGTGATCCGAAACATTCGCGCAAACGGACTGCATAATCCGAGGCCTGCTGCTGGAGGCGGTTTTCATAACGGCCTTTCAGGTAGATGGCGATCAGTCGGGTGTATGGAGGATAGCCGAAACGCCGCCGGTCTTCGAGCTGTGTTTCCACCATGCCGGTGTAGTCGTGCCGGATGACTTGCTGGAGCAATGGATGCCGCGGGTCGGAACATTGTATCAGCACTTCCCCCTCCGTATCATGTCGGCCGGCACGTCCGGAAACTTGCTCCATGAGTTGAAAGGCCCGCTCGTGGGCACGGAAATCCGGGTAGTTCATCATCGTGTCGGCGTTGAGGATCCCTACGGTTTTGACCCCGTTGAAGTCAAGGCCTTTGGAGATCATCTGGGTGCCGATGAGGATATTGCATCGTTTTTCCTCGAATTGCCGGATAAGTCGTTCGTAACTTTTTCTGCTGCCGGTGGTATCGGTATCCATGCGNAGGGGGCGGGCTTGAGGGAGGATGTGNCNGATCGATTCTTCAATGCGTTCCGTTCCGTAGCCGAGTTGTTCCAGAGTGTGGTTGCCGCATATCGGACAACGGTCTGGCAACGGCTGNGCGTAGCCGCAGTAGTGGCATGTCAGATTGCGGTTCTTTTTATGATAGGTGAGACTCACATCGCAGCGNGGGCAGCGCGGGACCCAGCTGCACGATGTGCATTCCACTACNGGGGCGAATCCCCNCCGGTTCTGGAAGAGAATGGCCTGATAGCCCTCCTGCAAAGTATGGTTGACATGCTGTATCAGCGATGGGGTGNAGGGGCCGCACAATGNTTTTTCTTTCCGGGCNTCGAGGATTGNGNCCAGGGTGATTTTAGGAAGGGTCAGCCNGGCATGACGTTCGCTTAGGGTTACGAGTCCGTACCTCCCTTGTCGGGCCAGATGATAACTTTCTATGCTCGGGGTGGCCGATCCCAACAGGACCTTGGCATTGTGCCGTTGCGCCAGCATGATGGCGACGTCGCGGCCGTGATAGCGTGGTGCGGGATCCTGTTGTTTGAATGAGGGCTCGTGTTCCTCGTCGACGATGANCATNCCCAATTGCCGGAACGGCAGCAGAACGGCCGACCGGACACCCAATACAAGATCGATNCCTTCCGGCGGNTGTATGCTGCCGGTTTCCTCNNGGTGGAGGGNGGAGGGCATGTTGCCGCAATTCTCATCTTTCAACAGCCGGTGCCAGAGCTCGACACGTTCGTTGTCACTGAGCTTGGAATGATAGACAATCATTTTCCGGCCGAAGACTTTGCGCAGGCGTAGACAGAGTTGGGTAGTCAGGGCGATTTCAGGCACGAGGAAAAGTACCTGTTTTTTTTCGCCGATGGCTTTTCGGATGAGATGGATATAGATTTCGGTCTTGCCGCTGGAGGTGACTCCATGCAACAAGGTGATATTATGAGAGCCGAAAGAGTGAAGAACTTCGTTGTAGGCCCTCTGCTGTATGGGGCTGAGGGGATGCGGCGGCTCTAAGGTCCGTTCTTCGTTCCGGAAGTCGCGGTCCATCGGCAGAGAGTAGATTTCTACAAGTCCTTTTTTTCTGAGTTCATGCAGGATGGCCGGTGTGCAGCCCGCCTGTTGCAGCAAAGGCAGTTTGGCTACTGCTTCCGGCTCTTCTTTCTGAAGAAAACGGCTCATATCCAGTAGTTTCATGAATAGGGCCTGTTGTTTCTGCGATCGTTTTAGAGCCGCAAAGACTGGCGCGAGGGTCGCTTCGCTTTTGTCTGCCAGTGTCAGGCGGACATATTCCTGCATCTTGGGTTTGTAATGATGCTGGATTTCCTCGTGGACATATACCGCCTCTTTNTCCAATAGTTTCCGGATAANGGGAAGCAGATTTTTCCGCCCCGATAGTTTCTCCAGCGCGCCTGTGCTGACCGGCTGTTTCCCCATGAGGCTTAAAATTTCCAGCTCTCCGGCAGAAAGTCGCTCGGAGTCGGTTTCTTCATATTCCGGATTGGCACTGACCTTTGTTTCGCTTTCTAATTTCAGCCCGGCGGGAAGCGCCGCTTTCATGACTTCGCCCAATGAGCACAGATAGTATTGGGAAATCCATTGCCAGAGTTGCATCTGCGGGTGACGGATGATGGAAGCTTCGTCCAGCAGCTGGNTNACGGGCTTGATNTCATAACCATCGNGTTGGAGGTGGTGCAGGTTGACAATGAGCCCGGTGTAATAGTGTTGCCGGCCGAACTGTACGACAGNCCGTGCCCCCACCACAGCGGTTTCCGCCTGGCTGTCNGANAGGCTGTAGGTAAACGTTCCCGGCAACGGGAGCGGCAGTAATATGTCGGCAAAATAGGGCATAGACAATNGATTCCTGTTCATNNGNAAGACGGCTTNCGAGATACTTGGAGCCGGTTTCCGTGGCGAAGATACGATAAATTTCCGAATGAGTGAAACTTTCAAAATATTATGCAGGACTTTTCTTGTCGTAGGCCGGGCCTGCCTGCCGGCGGATACCGTTATCGGCAGGGTGTATGGGACCTGGGGCAGTGTGGCGGGAGCCGCAGAGACGATATGAGACGGTGGCGGCGTCGAGGGAAGGGGAATTTATGGGCTGTTAGCCGATCCCGCTAATAATTGTGAGGTAACTCTTGCCATAGTCGGAGGTTTTGACTATATTTGCAGACCAAGAAACATTCAAAGAGGTATGGAGCCATTCGCACACTTACACGTTCACACCCAGTATTCGGTTCTCGATGGTCAATGTGCCATCCCCAAGCTTTTTGATAAGGCTATCGCCGACGGTATGCCCGGTTTTGCTGTTACTGATCACGGCAATATGTTCGGCATCAAGGAGTTCTATGATGTTGCCTGCAAGAAAAACAAACAGCTGAAGGCGGAAGGTAAACCTATTGTGAAACCTATTTTCGGCTGTGAGGTGTATGTAGCGCGTCGCGGGCACCAGCAGAAGGAAAAGGGGAATAAAATAGATCAGAGCGGATGGCACCTTATTTTGCTGGCCAAGAATAAAAAAGGCTATCAAAACCTCATAAAACTGGTCAGTATCGGATGGACGGACGGTTATTACTATCGGCCGCGTATTGACCATCAGCTATTGGAACAATATCATGAGGATCTGATCTGTTGCAGTGCCTGTATCGGTGGCGAGGTGCCGAAAAAAATTCTGAACGGGCAACTCCAGGAGGCGGAAGAGGCTATTTTGTGGCATAAGCAATTGTTTGGTGACGATTATTATCTTGAATTGCAGCGGCACAAGACGAATGACCCCAATGCGAACCGGGAAACTTATCCGCTACAGGAAGAGGCTAACAAGGTGCTGATTCAGCTGGCCCGCAAGCATGATATCAAGCTGATCTGTACGAACGATGTGCATTTTGTCAACGAAGAAAATGCCGAGGCTCACGATCACCTTATCTGTTTGAGCACCGGTAAGGATCTGAATGATCCGAACCGTATGCGCTATTCCAAGCAGGAGTGGTTTAAAACCACAGCAGAGATGAACCAGATCTTTGCCGATGTGCCTGAAGCGCTGCGCAATACGGTGGAAATCGTCGATAAGGTGTCGCTTTATTCCATCGAAAACCCGCCGATTATGCCCAATTTCGTGATTCCCGCAGAATTCGGAACGGAAGAGGAATACCGGCAGCGGCTGAGCGAAAAAGATCTTTTCGATGAGTTCACACAGGATGAGAACGGCAATGTCGTACTGAGCGAAGAGGATGCAAAGAAGAAAATAGAGAAGTTGGGCGGTTATGAAAAGCTCTACCGTATCAAATTCGAGGCCGACTATCTGCGCCATCTGACCATGATCGGGGCGCATCGTCTTTACGGCGATCCGTTGAGCGACGAGGTGGCCGACCGAATCAAGTTCGAGCTGCATATCATGAAGACCATGGGCTTTCCCGGCTACTTCCTCATTGTGCAGGATTTCATCAATGCCTCTCGCAATGAACTGGGGGTCTCGGTAGGTCCAGGCCGTGGGTCGGCTGCCGGTTCGGTGGTGGCCTATTGTCTTGGTATTACCAAGATCGATCCATTAAAATATGATTTGCTGTTCGAGCGTTTTTTGAATCCCGACCGAATTTCTCTGCCCGATATCGATACGGACTTCGACGATGACGGCCGCGGTCGTGTTCTTGAATGGGTACAGCAGAAATATGGCGCCGACAGGGTGGCGCACATCATCACCTATGGAACCATGGCTACCAAGATGGCGCTTAAGGATGTCGCGAGGGTGGAAAAGGTTCCTATTGCCGAATCCAACCGTCTGGCGGGACTGATACCGGACCGCTTGCCTGAGGTGAATGGCAAAGCTCCGAAGATCAATCTGAAAAACTGCATCGCAGCGGTTTCGGAATTGAGGGATGCCTGTGAAAGCGAGGATCCGAAGATATATAATACGATGAAGTATGCCCAGATGCTGGAGGGAAACATCCGCGGTACGGGTGTGCATGCCTGCGGTGTCATTATCGGGCGTGATCCGATAACGGATGTCGTGCCCGTTTCTGTGGTAGATGATCATGGGGTCAAGTTGCTTGTAACGCAGTACGACGGACATGTGATAGAATCCACCGGACTCATCAAGATGGACTTCCTCGGGCTGAAGACGCTGAGTATCATCAACGAGGCCATCGATAATGTGAAGATGTCGAAAGGGGAGACGGTCAATATCGATACGATTCCCATCGATGATGCTCTGACCTATAAATTATATTGCGAAGGTCGCACGATCGGTACGTTCCAGTTCGAGTCGCCCGGCATGCAGAAGTATCTGCGTGAACTGCAGCCTAGTGTCTTTGAAGATTTGATTGCCATGAACGCTCTTTATCGTCCGGGGCCGATGGATTATATCCCTTCGTTCATTGCCCGAAAGACCGGCCGCGAGGAAATCCGGTACGATATTCCTTGCATGGAGAAGTACCTGAAAGATACTTACGGCATCACGGTTTATCAGGAGCAGGTCATGCTGCTGTCGCGTCAGCTCGCCGACTTTACCCGTGGCGAAAGTGACGCCTTGCGTAAGGCAATGGGTAAGAAAAAGAAAGACATTGTAGACGCGATGAAGCCCAAGTTCATAGATGGCGGTAAAAAGAACGGGCATGACGAAAAAGTGCTGGATAAGATCTGGAGCGACTGGGAAAAATTCGCTTCCTATGCGTTCAATAAGTCTCACGCTGCCTGTTATTCGTGGGTGGCCTATCAGACCGCCTATCTCAAGGCCCATTATCCGGCCGAATATATGGCGGCTGTGCTTAGCCGGAATCTAAATAACATCTCGGAGTTGGCCAAATATATGGACGAATGCAAATCGATGGGGTTGGTAGTCAAGGGGCCGGATGTCAATTTCAGCCNTTTGAAGTATTNTGTCGATGCGGAAGGAGCGGTGCGTTACGNANTGGCCGGAGTANAGAGTGTGGGCGAAGGCGCTGCTGAGGCCATCATCGAAGAACGGGAAAAGAACGGTCCCTATCAGGATATTTTCGACTTTGTGGAACGCATTAATCTGATGGCTGNCAATAAGAAGTGTTTCGAAGCATTGGCATTGTCCGGGGCGTTCGATTCCTTTACCCAATTGAAGCGTGAGCAGTATGTNTCTGTAGTCCGTAATAACGAAACATTCCTGGATGTGCTGATTCGTTACGGGCAGCGGTATAAGGCTGATAAGGAAATGAATGCCAATTCTCTTTTCGGCGATATGGGAGGGGATGCAGTGGATATTACGCGCCCGACACCGCCCGATTATGAGCCTATGGGGACGTTGGAACGACTTAATAAAGAGAAGGATTATGTAGGTATTTATCTTTCCGCTCATCCGCTGGATGATTATAAGCTGCAGTTACAGTATGCTTGCAATACGGAAATGGCCGAATTTGCAGTTCCCGACCGGCTGATGGGTCGTGAAATCGTGTGCGGCGGTCTTGTGACGGGCTGGCGCGAAGGTACGACCAAGAAAGGCAATCCGTACGGTATTATGAAGCTGGAGGATTATAGTGGAAGCTATGAATTTCCGTTGTTCGGCAACGATTATCCTCTCTGGCGCGGTTATGGTAAGGAGGGAATGTATCTGTTCATCAGCGGTAAGTATCAGCCCAAGCGTTTCGTTCGCGAACCAAAGTCCCCCGATGACTATGAATTCAAAATCACCAAGATCCAGCAGNTNAGCGAGGTAGCGGNTANGCTTCTCGATAGTCTGACGATAGTGATCGACCATCGTGTAATGNCNCCTGCGGTTTTGCANATGTTGCGGGATGAATTGTCGGCTGCAACGGAACAGGCGCATNCCAACCTCTATTTCGAGGTGGTCGATCTGGTGAAAAATTATCATGTGCAGATGTATTCCCGCCGGCAGAAGGTTCGGATTACTTCGCAGCTGATAGATTTTTTGGTGGCGCAAGAGGGAATGGCCTGCAAAATCAATGGCCGGGATTATGTTGCCGGAACGCATACGGTTGTTGTCGAAGAGGTGGAAGAAGAAGAATTGGTGGACGATAACGCTTAATTCATACATTATGATCGTATAATGTAATGATACAGCGTATAGGAACACATTAATATATAATATGACAATGGAGGGAACTTCAAAATACAAGTTGCTCGCTCTCGATTTGGACGGGACGCTGACCAACAACAAAAAAGAAATTACAGAATATACCCGTGCGACATTGTTGGAGGCTCAAAGGCAGGGGGTACGTCTTATTTTGGCCTCCGGACGTCCGGTCTTCGGTATTGCTCCGCTGGCAGAAACATTGCAGCTGAAAGAATATGGAGGTTTCATACTGGCTTATAATGGCGGACAGATCATTCGTTGCGGGACCGGAGAGGTCCTTTACGAACAGATGCTGGATCCTGAAGTATTGCCTTATTTTTACGAGTGCTCCAAGAGGAATGGTTTTGAAATCCTGACCTACGATGGCGACGATGTCATTTGTGAAAACCCTGACAATGAATATGTACGCTATGAATGCTTTCTGAATAAGATGGCCTGCCGGAAGGTCCCTGATTTTCTTGAAGCGATTCATGGTCTCAAGCCCAAATGTCTCATTGTCGGCGAACCGGAACGTCTGGCCCGATTGGAAGCAGAGATGGCCGAGCGTCTTTCCGGGACAAATGGCGTCTATCGTTCCGAAGCATTCTTTTTGGAACTGGTTCCCAAGGGCATTGACAAGGCCCGCAGTCTCGATGCACTGCTTGCAAAACTGAATCTCCGCCCGGAAAACCTCATGGCTTGCGGCGATGGATACAATGACCTATCTATGATTCGCTATGCCGGCTTAGGTGTTGCCATGGCGAATGCGAAACCGGAAGTACGTGCCGCTGCCGATTATATCACCCTCAGTAATGAAGAGGATGGAGTCGCCGCCGTTGTGCGGAAATTCATTTTATCTTGATACATCCCGCTTTTGGCGGTGGGCGATACGGAATGTTTATAATTCTTTTTTAATACTCCCCATTGGCTGCTTATTTTCATGAGAGTTCGATATGATGATAAATATGTATATCTTCAATATTAGCAAATTAGGGGCGAATGTATTAATTTGATAGTGGTAAATATTTAAGTAAATCTTATCTTGTTTTACGTGAATTCAATATAAGGAAAGTACATTCCGGTACCCGTGTTTTCCGAATGTTGGAAAGCATTTGCTGAGGCATTTCTTTTTCATATTGCATGCGGTATATCCTGTTCATACCTTTAAAATTGAATGTTATACCGAGGTATCACTTTCCTGTCCACAATTTTTAGATGATATTTACCATAATAGGCAAAAACTTACAATGTCTTGGAACTTTGAAAAAAGATATGACAAACGGATTCCGTAGAACCTGTTTTCACGAACATATGTTCGTTGGCAAAGTAAGTTAACTTCATCGGCCATTTAAGTTGACTTAAATGGCCGATGAACATATGTTCATAAAAATGGGTATTTTCGAGGCTTGAGTATGACCAATTTCACGACGCTATCTCTGATACNATTTTTCCTATGTACCACAAAGATTCCGCAGTGTCTTCTTAAAATACTTTACAAGGTTTGCACTATTTTCCTGAATCAGTTCACAGATNTAAANACAATACCTATTCGTNCCTANCTCAACATAAAGNATGAAAAAGCCTGCGGAGGAATGAGCNTAGCNGAACTTCTTTGCTTAAAATTTTATTCCCTATGAATCATCAATCATGATGATAAGGTTCACCGCGCATAATGGTGAAAGCACGATAAAGTTGCTCGACAAGAAAANGACGNACCATCTGATGGGAAAACNTCATTTTCGACAAGGATATCTTTGCAAAGGCAGCAGAATATACCCGCTGCGAAAAACCGTAAGGTCCGCCTATTAAAAACACCAGACGCTTGCCGACGGTCTGCATCTTCTGTTCCAAAAACTCCGAAAACTCACGCGAAGTGAATTCCCGCCCGCGTTCATCAAGCAAAACCAGGACATCGCCCGGCTGCAACGCATGCAACAAGAGATCCGCCTCCCGTTCTTTCTGCTGCTCTTCTGTCAGGTTGCGTGCATTCTTTAAATCNGGCAGCTCCTCTATGGAGAACGGGACGTAATGTCCAAGACGGTTTACATAGTCAGCAATAGCATCCTGAAACAATTTGCCTGTGGTCCGACCTGTAAATATTACATGCAGCTTCATATCTCTTTCTCCATCCGGTCTTTATTTTCCACTCGCGCCAGAAAGGCCGCAATCAGAGGAGCCTCACCCGCAAGGATCACGACATCTGCGGCCTCAAACCTAAGAGACGGATCCGGGTTCATCATTCCAACGCC
>WFLX010369845.1_pt1 | contig 24395 bp, 15 predicted proteins | sample 4967041 | NCBI WGS metagenome assembly WFLX01 (sample SAMN12857096, study PRJNA449069) | gut metagenome | isolation source: stool from male and female vole | host: Microtus ochrogaster | place: USA:Florida | collected 2017
CCTGTTCACCCTCGTGGTCGAAGGCCTGGGGGCGCTGGCCATCTATGCCACACTCCCGCCCGAATTCCTGAGCACCACCGGCGAGCGCGTGGCCTTCAGCGCGTTTCACTCCGTGTCGGCCTTCTGCAACGCGGGATTCTCGACCTTGCCCGAGGGCATGGCTACTCCGGCACTGTTGCAAGGCAACCAATTAATATATATGGTGTTAACCATTCTAATTATTGCCGGCGGGATAGGTTTTCCGAATCTGGTGAATTTCAAAGACGTGCTGGCGGGGTATCTTCGCCGAATCAAAGGATGGCTCACCGGAATCCCGGCGCCACGGCGTGCGCACGTCTACGACGTGAACACAAAGCTGGTGTTGCTTATGACGGGGATTCTTTTCCTTGGAGGGGCTGTGTGCTTCTTCATATTCGAGTACCACGGAGTGCTGAAGGGGATGCCGTTGGGGCATAAGATTGCGCAGAGTTTCTTCGGGTCGGCGACGGTGCGCACGGCCGGATTCTCGAGTGTCCCGCTGTTCAAACTCGGCAACTGCATGCTGATGATTGTGATGCTGCTGATGTGGATAGGGTGCTCGAGCCAGTCGATGGGTGGGGGTATCAAGGTGAATACCTTTGCAGCGATAGTACTGAACCTCAGGTCGATAATCCGCGGGCAGAAAGGCGTGACGGTGTACCACCGAACTATAGCCTCGACATCCATCCGGCGCGCCAATGCGGTGGTGGTGCTGTTTTTCTTGGCCTTCATTGTGTACACTTTTGTGCTCATGCTGCTTGAACCAAAACTGGAGGGCACGGATATAGCCTTCGAAGTGTTCTCGGCATTGACCACCGTCGGCTACTCAACCGGCATCACCGCGGGCCTCTGCGGCGCGTCCAAGTTGCTGCTGGCCACGGCGATGTTTGCCGGACGCGTGGGGGTGCTGTCGATTCTGTGCGGCATCATCAAGAACAAACCCGACCGAGCACATATGTACCCCACGGATGATATAATTATAAGTTAGAATACAATTTGTAACAAACTAAGAATTAGCATATGCGTTATCTGATTATAGGACTTGGAATATATGGCGAGAACCTCGCCCGCGACCTTGCTCAGCTGGGTCACGAGGTTATAGGCGCCGACATCCACCCGGCCAATGTTGAGAATCTGAAGGACACCTTATCCACAGTGTATCAGCTCGATGCGTCGGAAGAAACGGCACTTGAGGCGCTACCGCTCCGCAACGTTGACCTGGTCATTGTGGCCATCGGGGAGAACTTCGGCGCCAGCATCAAGACAGTGGCGCTCCTGAAGCAGGCAGGCGTGAAGCATATCTATGCCCGCGCAATCGACAAACTGCATGAGGCTATCCTCCGCAGCTTTGAAATCGACCGCATCCTCACCCCAGAGCAGCATGCTGCTCAGAACTTAGCCCTGGAGCTGGAGATGGGCACGCAGATGCGCACCCTCAGTATCGACGACGAGCAGTGCGTGTTGACCTTCGATGCTCCGGGTTATTTCATCGGCCTTACTTACGCCGAATTTGCCCATTCACTGAAGGCCAACTACGGCATCACCTTCATTGCGGCTGCCCGCCCGGTGGAGAAGCGCAACATTCTGGGGCTGACCCGGCCGGCCCTGAGCGCGCTGGACCCCACGGGCGAGAGCGTAAAAGAGGGCGACGCCATCACCATCTACGGGCTGAAAGACAAAATCCGCGAACTTATCAAAAAATGGTGAGGCAATAAATTTGAAATCCGAAAAATAAGCACTATCTTTGCAACAGATAAACGAACACAAAATATCCAACCCTAAAACATAGATAAAATGTCTAAAGTAACAGTCGTAGGTGCCGGTAATGTAGGCGCTACATGTGCAAACGTTCTGGTCAACTTCCAGCTGGCCGACGAAGTGGTTCTCCTTGACATCAAGGAAGGTGTGTCCGAAGGCAAGGCCATGGACATCATGCAGACCGCTAACATCCTCAACACCAACACCCGCCTTGTAGGCGTAACCAACGACTACGCCCGCACCGCCGGTTCCGACGTAGTAGTGATCACCTCCGGTATTCCCCGCAAGCCTGGCATGACCCGCGAGGAACTCATCGGCGTGAACGCCGGCATCGTAAAGAGCGTGACCGACCAGATTCTGGCTCACTCTCCCGAAGCAATCATCGTGTGCGTGTCCAACCCCATGGATACCATGACCTACCTCATCCACAAGGCCACCAAGCTTCCCCGCAACCGCATCATCGGTATGGGTGGCGCCCTGGATAGCGCCCGCTTCAAATATTTCCTCAGCATCGCCCTCGGTGCCAACCCCAACGACGTTGAGGGTATCGTAATCGGTGGCCACGGCGACACCACCATGATTCCTCTGAAGCGCTATGCTGCTTACCGCGGTGTACCCGCCAGCAACTTCATCCCCGAAGACCAGATGGCAAAGGTTGTAGCCGACACTATGGTTGGCGGTGCTACCCTGACCAAGCTCCTGGGCACCTCCGCATGGTATGCTCCCGGCGCCGCTACCGCATCGGTAGTTGCAGCTGTTCTGGGCGACCAGAAGCGCATGATTTCCTGCTCCGCCCTGCTCGAGGGCGAATACGGCGAAAAGGATCTCTGCATCGGCGTTCCCTGTATCCTCGGTCGCAACGGTATCGAAAAGATTGTTGAATTCGACCTCAACGAGGAAGAAAAGGCACTCTTCGCCGCCAGCGCTGCCGCTGTTCACAAAACCAACGCTGCCCTGAACTAATGATTCACTTTTTCGCAGGCGAAAAGTAATCATCACTAACATAAACACCCTCCGGAGCAGGTCACTGTGCCTGCCGGAGGGCGTGTTATTGTAAAATGCGCTTCGTAGTCACCGGGCGCGAATATGAGTCTAACGAAAGCTATAACATAGTTTATTTCATTGAAAATGAAAGCATTATATCTCCTCAGCGCTGCTGCATTACTCCTTGCGGCCGGCGCATGCACGGGCAAGGAAGCCGCTAAGGCCGACGATGCCGCAGCTGCTACCAATACCCCCGTCGCCACCAAGGCAGCCCCCGTATTTGAAAGCGGCGTGGTCAACGAACTGGAAGATCCCACCATCCTCGAACCCGGTACTCCGGTCAACAAGCTGACGGTGGTCGACTTCAACGCTGTTTGGTGCGGACCCTGCCGCCAGCTCACACCCGTGCTCCACGACCTGGCAAAGAAATACGACGGCAAGGTGGACTTCGTTTCCGTTGACGTTGACAAGTACGGCGAACTGATGGACGCCTACCAGTTGGGCAACTCTATTCCCGCTGTACTGATTCTCAGTCCTAAAGGCACGTCAGTGTCCTACATCGGCATCGGCGACCTTCTCCCTGCAGAGAAGTTCGAAACCATCCTCAACGACCTTTTGAAGTAAAGGGGTTTAGAGATTAAAAGATTAGAGATTAAGAGATGAGAGATTAGTAGATTATGAGATGAGCTGATAAGAATAATAGATTAATATATCATTCTTGTTTCTGTCTCTATCCTATTGTAACTATATTTCTCTCAGCTAATGAATCTGTGTATCACTACGCCACTGATACAAATATAATATGACCACTGAAGAAATAGCTCGACGCGCGGCAGCGAAACTGGGCATCGCGGAACTCAACCCGATGCAACGCTCCATGGCCGAGGTTCACATCCCGGGCAAAATCATGCTGCTGGCCCCTACGGGCAGCGGCAAAACACTGGCCTTTGCCATAGCCGCCCTCCGGGCTCTCCCGGCTGCGGATTCAAAGGTGCGTACAGCCATTATCGCCCCGACGCGCGAGTTAGTTCTTCAGATTTTTGATGTTTTTCGTGCACTTTCAGCCCCTGAGTATAAAACAGTTGCACTCTATGGGGGCCACAAAGTAGAAACGGAGGCCAACTCGCTGCGCGCGGGAGCCGATATTGTTGTTGCAACTCCCGGGCGTCTGCTGGACCATCTCCACCGCGACCACCTTTCGCTGAAAGAGTGCACCACCCTCGTATTGGACGAATACGACAAGTCGCTGGACCTGGGCTTCCACGACCAGTTGCGCGACATCGTCAGAGCGGTGCCCGACTTGCGGACACTAATCCTCACCTCTGCCACCTCAGCAGGGGAGATACCCGCGTTCATAGACACGAAAGGCCTTGAACGCCACGACTTTTCCGACGGCATCACAGCCGATGTGCCGGATATCGAAGTGAAAAAGATTGAGAGTCCGTCACGCGACAAACTCGACACCCTCGAGGAGCTTCTTCGCTCACTCCACGGCGGGCGCGCCATCGTGTTCGTGAACCATCGTGAAGCTGCCGAGCGCGTATACCAGACGTTGCGGCGCGACGGTTTCGGAGCCGCTTTGTACCACGGAGGCCTGGAGCAGCCCGACCGCGAAAAGGCTTTGGTACTCTTTGACAACGGCTCAGCCAACATCCTCGTGGCCACCGACTTAGCTGCCCGCGGACTTGACATAGCCGATGTTGAGGCTGTGATTCATTACCATCTGCCCGTTTCGGCCGAAGCTTATACCCACCGCAACGGGCGCACAGGCCGTGCCGGAGCATCGGGCCGTGCATTCGTAATCGTGTCGGAGGCCGACACTAAGCCAGACTATANCCCTGNGCTTGAAGTCTTNACTCCGGAACCGACCNGCGAAGCGGCAGCTCCGTCAAANGCCACATNANTCATCANCGCGGGCAAGAAGGAAAAGATTNCCAAGGNCGACATCGCCGGATTTTTGATTCAGAAAGGAGGCTTGGACAAGGACGAGGTAGGCCGCATCACCGTAAAGGACCATTGCGCCTATGTGGCCGTTCCAGCTTCCAAGGCGCGCCAGGTAGCCGTCGCCGTGGCACCTCATAAACTTAAAAATATTCGCGTCAGAGTAACCCAACTCAAAGATTGACCGTGAAAATTGAAAGAATTCTCAAAGCTGTTGCACGGACGACCGGATTTTTCCTTTTCGGCCTCCTGTTGTTGCTCTTCGGTGTAGTCGGACTGTTATATTCAGGCTGGACGCAGAAGTTGATTCACGAAAAATTCATGGAGAAATACTCCACGCTATCCGACGGGTCACGTGTGGAGCTCGAAGGTTTCCGGCTGCAGTTCCCTTTGCGCCTCACCATCGACGGCCTTGCGTTGCACAACGGCAACGACACACTCATAGCCGCGTCGCACGCTTTCGTGAAGGTTGACCTGTTGCCACTGCTGGCAGGAGATGTTTCGGTGGATAACGCCACACTCCAAGGCGTTAAATATGTGATGGGTGCACCGGACTCGGCCATGTACATGGTTATGCGCGCCGACAGCATCGGCATCAGCCCGGCAAGGGTTGCACTCTCAACGATGGATATCGACCTGCGGCGCGCCACCATCAGGGGGGGCCGAATGAGCATGACCCTTGGCACAGATACGACCACCAAGGCTCCCACGCCTCCAACACACATGAGCATAAACATCGGCAACGTCATGTTGGACGATTTTGCCTACTCCATGCGCATGATGCCCACAATCGACACCCTCTCGGCCGTGTTCCCCTCCGCCACCCTCTACGGGGGCAAAATTGACCTCTTTGAGCAGACAATCGACCTGGGTACTTTCCGNGGTAAAGGTCTTGCAGCCAGGTATATNGTGCCNGACTCCGCGCAGATTGCCGACTTCGGNCCNGTCCCTACNGNGCCTNCNGACACCGCATCCAAGCCCTGGACAGTCAAGATTAAAAACGTAGATTTCACCGGCTCGCGTGCACTTTACACCACCAACGGCGTGCAGCCGCTCCCNGGGCTGGATTTCACNTATATAGAGGTGACCGACCTCGATCTGGGTCTTGTAAACTTCTACAACTGCGCCACAACGGTAAAACTGCCGTTAAGCGTCAGTGGAACAGAACGTTGCGGCGTAACATTAAGCATCAACGGCAACCTGGACATCGACTCCGAAGCCATGCGCTTCCGCGACGTGAAACTATCCACCGCCAACGGTACGCTGGCCGACTTCAATGCCCTGCTCGGCATGGGCGACATGACCACTGACCCTTCGCTACCCATCGGCCTGTGGCTCGACGCCGGATTTGCCCCGGCGGACCTTGCTCTGATGTTCCCCGCCATGAAACCGATGGTGGAGGCACTTCCGCAGGAGGACGTGGAACTGATTACGGACATTTCAGGCACGATGGGTGAAATCAACNTCGGCGACATAGACCTGCGCATAAACCGCTGCATCAACCTCCATGCCTCGGGTACGGTGCTCAATGCCATGGACTTCGACAACCTGGGGGGAGAGCTGACCTTGCGCGGCAACGTCATCAACGTTAAGCAGCTCAAAAACAAGATGTTGGATAAGGCCACAGCCGCAATTATTGACGTGCCGCCCCTGGCGCTCGGTGGCAAGGTGAAGATGCGCTCGGGCGTTGTTGCCGGCAACCTTAAAGCTACCACTGCCAAGGGCAACATCGCCATGGACGCCCGCTGGGACAGCCGACGGGAGGGTTACAATGTTGACATTACGTCCAATGCACTCCCAATCAACGCCTTCCTCCCCACTATGGGCATAGGCCCGCTGACGGCTCACCTCAAGGCGGACGGCCGCGGATACGACCCGTTCAGCAACAAGACCACTATCGAGGCCGACCTCGACCTAACAAGCGTAGAGTACGAAAAGGTTGTATACAAAGACATTACAGGTAAAGTTACCCTTGCCGACGGACAAGCCGCCGTGAATCTTAACTCCTCCAACCCCGACCTCGACCTGGCTCTGACAGCTAAAGGAAATCTCGCCGGCGACACTTACGCCTGGGACGCCACCCTCGACGGCAAACGCATCGACCTGAAAGCCCTCGGCTTCTCCAAGGATACATCCACCATCCAGATAGCTCTCCACGGCAACGCGCTCATCGGTCCGGGCAAGAACGACATCGCAGGGTCAGTAACCGTTGACGACCTTTTCTGGACTCAGCCCGCATCGACCATCAGTATGTCGGACATCACCGCCAGNGNGGCCACCNGTGATACGACTGTAGTGGCCGACCTCNGTAACCGNGANCNCTATGGTAAATTCACCTCANCCATGNNNCTTNACTNCCTGANGGCNCACTTCACCNACGTGGGCGCGGNATTTTCCAANCAACTGGCCGTGTACACAATCAACATGGACAGCATCGCGCGCTATATGCCCGAGTTCGATTTCAATCTCAAGGCAGGGTCATCGAACATGATAAACGACTACCTGGCGCCCTCGAAGATGAACATCCGCAGCCTTGCGCTCCATGCCGACAAGGACTCGGTGCTTCACATCAAGGGCGACATCAAGCGCCTGCAGACGGCAACCATGCGCATCGACTCCATCTACCTGGACGGGCGTCGCCACGGCGACCACTTCCACTTCCACGCCGGCTTCGAAAACAAGCCCGGCAATCTGGACCAGTGGCATCAAGTGGAGCTCAAGAGCGTTATCAGCGGCTCAACTGTTGCACTGCTCCTGCAGCAATCGAACCTTAAGGGCCAGACGGGCTTCGACTTCGGCCTCGAGGCCACGGGCAATGCGGTGGATTCAACCCTGACTGTTCATGTCAAGCCCTTCAATCCCGTAATCGGCTATCAGCCCTGGACCGTGAACGAGGACAATTTCATAGCCTACGACATAGCCAACCGCCATATCAACGCCAACCTGCACATGACGGGCAACAAGAGCTCCCTGAGTCTCTACACCGAGGATGTACGCACACCGGGGCCCGACAGCACCTTGACGGTTCAGCACGACATTGTGCTGAAGCTCGACGACATCCATGTTCAGGACTGGATTTCCTTCAACCCCTTCGCGCCGCCGATGCAGGGCGACGTGAGCACCGACGTCCGCCTGCACTTCGCCGACGGGCATCTGATCGGCAGCGGCTCGGCGGGCATCGACAACTTCTATTATAATAAGGAGAAAGTAGCCGACTTCCTGGCCAACTTCGACGTCACAGCCGGCGCAAACGGCCTGCGCGCCAAAGCCGACCTTTTCGTAAACGGTCAGAAAACCATCACGGTTGCCGGGGCGCTCAACGACAGCACTCTGCTCTCGCCCATGAACATGGACTTCTCCATGATCCGCTTCCCGCTCAACGCCGCCAACCCGTTCATACCCTCTACTGTGGGCAAGCTCCATGGTGTGCTCAACGGAAACATGCAAATCACAGGCTCGCAGGAACAGCCTATCTTCAACGGCTTCCTTGACTTTGACTCTACGGCCGTGACACTGGCCATGACCGGTGTGGACTACACCTTCTCCGAGGCCAAGATTCCCATGGTCGATAACGTTGTGACGCTCCACGACTTCTCAATTACCGGCTGCAACGCAAACCCGTTGAGAATCAATGGCACTGTGGACATGACCGAACTCAGCAACATACGCCTCGACCTGGGCATGAAAGCCGACAACATGATGCTGGTCAACAGCAACCGCGCGCGCAAGGGAGCCGATGTCTACGGCAAGGCCTATGTCACCCTCGATGCCACAGCCAAGGGGTCGATGGCTCTGCTGCGCGTCAATGCCGACCTTACCATTGATGCCGGAACGAATGTGACCTACGTGATGCAGAATGCCGAGACAGCCCTGCAGTCGCAAAGCCGTTCGGACATGGTTAAGTTTGTCAACTTCACCGACACCGCCGCCGTGGCCATGGCCGATTCTATCGCCGATTCGGGCATGGCGATGTTCCTGAACGCAAACCTCAATATTGAGGAAGGAACTACCATAAACGTTGACCTCAACCCCGCCGGTACAAACAAGGTGCAGCTCCAGCCCAGCGGCGAATTCACCTACGCATCCACGCCGCTCGACAGCGAAGGCCGACTCACCGGGCGCCTCAACATCAACCAAGGTTTTGTGCGCTACACCCCGCCGCTCCTGGGCGAAAAGCTCTTCAACTTCCACGACAACAGCTACGTAGCGTTCTTCGGCAACATGATGAATCCGACGCTGAACATCCATGCCGTGGACGTAATGAAAGCCAACGTGGTGCAGGATGGTCAAAATTCGCGCATGATTAACTTCGATGTACTGCTCAACATCACAGGCACTTTGGAAAACATGAATGTGTCGTTCAACCTTGCCACCAACGACGACGTCACTGTGGCCAACGAGCTGGAGTCCATGAGTCCCGAGCAACGCGCCAACCAGGCCATGAACATGCTCCTGTACAAAACCTACACCGGGCCCGGCACCAAGGGCGATGCATCAATGTCGTCCAACCCGCTGTTCTCCTTCCTGGAGTCTCAAATCAACAACTGGGCTGCGGAGAACATCAAAGGCGTGGACCTCTCCTTCGGCATCGATCAGTACGATAAGACCACCAACGGCTCCTCGTCGTCGACCATGACCTATTCCTACCAGGTGTCCAAGTCGCTCTTCGACGACCGTTTCAAGATTGTCGTAGGCGGTAATTACAGCACCGACGCCAATGCCGACGAGAACTTCTCGCAGAACCTCATCAACGACATTTCGTTCGAATATTTCCTCAACAAGACCCGCACGATGTACCTGCGCCTGTTCCGCCACACCGGCTACGAAAGTATCCTCGAGGGTGAGATTACGCAGACGGGCGTGGGCTTTGTGTACCGCCGCAAACTCGACCGCGTGGGCGACATGTTCCTGCCTGTAAAGTATGTCCAGAAGCGCCGCGAACGCAAGGAACAGGAACGCCTGCGTGAGGAAAATGAAAAATCTGAATCTGAAAATCAATCCGATAAATAATATGCTCCGGAGTGTATCCCTACGTATTCTCTTGCTGACGACCTTGATGGCCGTCGGAGCTATCATTTTCTCCGGATGCTCCACCACCGGGCGCATCCCCAACGACGAAATTCTCTACACCGGCACCAAGCCCATCAAGTTCGACACCGATTCAGCAAAAATTCCTGAGGGCATGGTATCGTCGATAAAAAGCTCGGTGTTTGTTGCGCCGAACAACTACTGGTCGCTCGTAGGATGGCGGTACCCCTTCCCTCTGGGGCTGTGGGTATACAACAACTGGCCGAACCCCGAGAAGGGATTCCGCCACTGGCTTTATGAGAAACTCGTCGAGGAGCCGGTGCTGGTTTCCGACGTCCGCCCCGAGTTGCGTACACACATGATTGAGGAAATTCTGGACAACAACGGCTACTTCCGCGGAACGGCCACCTACGAACTCATCAAGGGCCGCAACCCCAAGAAGGCCAAGATTCAGTACATCGTCAATACAGGCCCGGCGTACACCATCGACTCGCTGTACTTGCTGCCGGACACGACTAAGCTCAACAGGATGATTGATTCGCTGGCCCGGGCCGACCAATATCTGGCTGCCGATGCGCCGCGCTATAGTGTGGACTCTCTCAGCGTGGCCCGCACGCGAATAACCAACTCCCTGCGCAACCGTGGCTACTATTTTTTCAAGCCCGATCTGATTGAATATTTAGCCGATAGTGTCGAGCGCCCGATGCACATCCAGATGAAGATGATGCTGGCGTCCAACACACCCAAGTTCATGCTTCAGCCCTACACGACGGGTAAGGTCACCATCCATGTGGACCGTCATTATGGCGGGGGGAAGCCCGATACGATTCAGCTTTCCAATGCCACTCTGATTCAGATGAAGCCCTCGCGGCTGCGCAAGCAGATTTTCGAGGACTACGTCGTGATTCGCCCCGGCCGTACTTTCGCCGTACGGAATATGGACCGCACCCAGAGCTACCTCTCACGCCTGGGAATCTTCAACAACATTGAAATCAATGTTATGCCGGACACAGCCAACATGGCGGCCAGAAAGCTCGACGTTGACATCTATTGCANTTTNGACACNNCGTTGGAAACCTCGCTGGAAGTCAACGCGTCCNCGAAATCCAACAGTTACATCGGTCCGGGACTCACATTCGGCGTCACTAATAAGAATATCTTCGGCGGAGGCGAGCAACTATCGGTTAAACTCACCGGCTCGTACGAGTGGCAGACCGGCCAGGGGCGACATGGCAACATATTCAACTCCTATGAAGTCGGTCTGACGGGACAATTGGCCTTCCCGCGCCTGTTGGCACCGAAATTCATCCCCCGGCGCAAATACAACTCCAACTGGACCCGCATCCAGCTCTCGGCCGACCTGCTCAATCGCCCGCATTACTTCAAAATGGCACAATTCAACGCCTCCATCAATTACGACTGGCGTGTAAGCCGTCATGTGTCCAACACACTGACGCTGTTTAAGTTAACGTACACTAATCTGATGAAAACCACGGCTGATTTCGACTCCATCATGGCCGCCAACCCGGCAGTTGCCCAGAGTTTCAAGTCGCAGTTCATTCCTCAGATGTCCTACACCTATACATTCGACCGCAACATCGGCCGCAACAACAACCTCAACTGGACATTCACGTTAACAGAGGCGGCCAATATCTTCTGGGCCATCTACCGCGCCTGCGGCAAGAAGGGCGAAAAAGAGCTTTTCGGAACTCCCTTCTCGCAGTTTGTAAAGGGGCAGACGCAACTCGTTTACGGGCGCCGCATCCTGCCGGGCGAACATTGGCTGGTGAGCCGCGTGGCCGTCGGAGCCGCTCATGCCTACGCAAACTCAACTGAGGTGCCCTACTCCGAGCAATTCTACGTCGGCGGCGCCAATTCCATCCGCGCATTCACCGTGCGCAGCATCGGTCCCGGCTCCTACAAGCCTCCTGTCGGGCAGCCCGAAGAATATTTCGACCGCACCGGTACCTTCAAGTTCGAAGCCAATGTGGAGTACCGCTTCCCCATCATGGGTCCGCTGCACGGCGCTGTGTTTGTCGATACGGGCAATGTCTGGCTGCTGCGCAACGACCCCTTGCGCCCCGGAGGTCTGCTCCAGGGCAAGACATTCTTCAAGGACCTGGCCCTGGGCACTGGCGCCGGCCTGCGCTTCGACATCAGTATGCTCGTGCTCCGTGCCGACCTCGGCATCGGTATCCATGCACCATACGAAACCTCCCGCCACGGCTACTATAACATGGAATCCTTCAAAAAATCCCTCGCATTCCACCTCGCCATCGGCTACCCGTTCTAACCGGAACTGAGTTTTACCGGTTCTTCTCAAATTTGGCTTTCAAGGAGGCTGAATCCTACCTTTTTTCGAGGTTTGGGAGTTGCATAGGTGCGGAATTTTTTGTACCTTTGTATGCTTAAACAAGAAATGAAAAATCGAACCTCACATTAATTATATGTCAGAAAGAGAAGAGGAATACAGTGCCAGTAACATTCAGGTGCTCGAAGGCCTTGAGGCCGTCCGCAAACGTCCTGCAATGTATATTGGCGACATCTCCGAGAAAGGTCTACATCACCTTGTATATGAAGTAGTTGACAACTCCATCGACGAAGCTCTTGCGGGCTACGCCACCGATATCAGCGTTACTATTAACGAAGACAATTCCATCACGGTGGTCGACAATGGCCGCGGCATCCCCGTGGACATGCACGAGAAGGAGCACAAGAGCGCTCTCGAAGTGGTGCTCACCGTGCTGCATGCCGGCGGTAAGTTCGACAAAGGTTCCTACAAGGTGTCAGGTGGTCTGCACGGTGTGGGTGTGTCCTGCGTGAACGCACTCTCGACCTACCTCCGCGCCGAGGTGCGCCGCAACGGCAAGATTTACGCTCAGGAGTATAGCTGCGGCAAGCCCACCACCGGGCTGATGGTCATCGGCGAAAGCGACACCACCGGCACATCGGTAACCTTCAAGCCCGACGGCAGCATCTTCACCACAACCGTCTACGACTACTCAATCCTGGCCAACCGCCTGCGCGACCTGGCGTTCCTCAATGCCGGCATCACCCTGCATCTCACCGACTTACGCACGCTTACTGCTGATGGAAAACCCGTCAGTGAAACCTTCTATAGCCGCGAAGGTCTGCGCGAATTCGTGCGGTATATCGACCAGAACAAAGAGTCGCTCATCAACGACATCATCGACCTCCGCACCGAAAAGAACGGCATCCCCGTGGAAGTGGCATTTACATACAACACCACCTCTAACGAGAACGTGTTCTCCTTCGTAAACAACATCAACACCATCGAAGGCGGCACACACCTGACCGGCTTCCGCCGCGGCCTCACCGCTACGCTCAAAAAATATGCCGAGGACAACAACCTCCTCAAAAACGCCAAGGTTGAAATCAACAGCGACGACTTCCGCGACGGCCTTACCGCCGTGGTTTCTGTCAAAGTAATGGAGCCTCAGTTCGAGGGTCAGACCAAGACGAAGCTGGGTAACACCGAAGTGATGGGCGCGGTGCAAGTGGCTGTGTCCGAAGCACTTCGCGATTATCTCGAAGAGCATCCCCGCGAGTCAAAGACCATCGTGGACAAGGTAATTCTTGCTGCTCAGGCCCGTAAGGCGGCCGCTGACGCACGCCAGAAAGTTCTCCGCAAGACTCCCCTGGTTGGCGGCGGTCTGCCCGGCAAGCTCACCGACTGCTCCAGCCGCACGGCCGAGGACTGCGAAATATTCCTCGTCGAGGGTGACTCCGCAGGTGGTACGGCCAAGCAGGCACGCAACAACCAGACCCAGGCCATCCTCCCCCTCCGAGGCAAGATTCTCAACGTAGAGAAGGCCCAGGAACACCGTGTGTTCGACAGCCAGGAAATCACCAACCTCTTCAAGGCCCTGCGCGTAACCCCCGGCACCGAAGAGGATCCTAAGGCGCTGAATATCTCCAAGCTGGCATACCACAAGATTATCATCATGACCGATGCCGACGTCGACGGTGCCCACATCGCCACCCTGCTGATGACCTTCTTCTTCCGCAAGATGCGCCCCATCATCGAGAACGGCTACCTTTACCTGGCCCAGCCGCCGCTGTACAAATGCACCTGCGGAAAAGTGGAGGACTACTGCTGGACCGAGCAGCAGGTGCAGGCGTTCATCACCAAGAACGGCGACCGCACCAAGGTGCAGCGATTCAAAGGTCTTGGCGAGATGGACGAGGACGAACTGCGTTTGACAACCATGGACCCCGAGCACCGCATCCTCAAGCAAGTGCACATCAGCGATGCAGCCGAGGCCGACCGTGTGTTCTCCATGCTCATGGGCGAAGATGTGGCTCAACGCCGCGACTTCATCGAAGAGAACGCCACTTACGCCACTATTGACGCTTAAACTCACTAAAATTCAACACTTTTGCCTCCGGAAATGTTATTATTACAGCTACCCGGTGGCAAAAGTTGTTTTAAGCGGGAGCATTAATTTATCACTTGATTTGAAACATGGCAAAAACTAACATAACAAAGAAGGAGGCCGAAAAAATTCGGTCGGCCGTCGACACCTATATAGCGGCGCAGAAAAACAACACATTTAATTATAAGCAAGTGTCGCATGCCATCGGCGTAAGCGAGCCCCTGCAGCAGCGCGCCGTTGCGCTCTACCTCTCCGAGCTTGCCTTTGACGACAAGATTCTCGAGGTTGCCCCGGGAAAATATAAGACCCAACCCCGCTCCGTGCTGGCAGAGGGGACCTTCTCGCGGCGTTCCAACGGCAAGAACAGCGTCATTATGGACGACGGCGAGGAAATCTTCGTTGCCGAACGCAACTCCATGCATGCCCTCAACGGCGACCGCGTGCGCATAACCATCGCCGCCCATGTAAAGGGTCAGGAGGATGAGGCCATCGTCAACGAAATCGTCGAACCTGCCGAGCAGGCATTCATCGGCACCCTCAAAATTGACAAAAACGTGGCCCTGCTTCAGACCGACTCCAAATTCCTGGCCACCGACATCATCATACCCCGCAAAGCCCTCAAGGGAGGCAAAAACGGCGACAAGGCCATCGTCACCATCACCGACTGGCCCGAGGACGCCAAGAATCCGCGTGGAAAGGTGCTGGATATCCTGGGTCAGGCCGGCGACAACCAGGCTGAGCAGAACGCAATCCTGGCAGAGTTCAAACTCCCCTACCGCTATCCGGAAGCAGTTGAAAAAGCAGCTGACAAGATTGGAGCCGGCATCACGCCCGAAGAAGTTGCCAAGCGCATTGACATGCGCGGTGTAACCACCTTCACAATCGACCCCCGCGATGCCAAGGACTTTGACGACGCCCTTTCNTTCCGCAAGCTCAAGAACGGTAATTACGAAGTGGGAGTCCACATCGCCGACGTTACGCATTACGTACGTCCCGACAGCATCATCGACAAGGAAGCCGCCAAGCGCGCAACTTCGGTCTATCTTGTTGACCGCGTGGTGCCCATGCTGCCCGAGCATCTCTCCAACGGCATCTGCTCACTCCGCCCGAATGAGGACAAACTCACTTTCTCAGTTATCTTTGAAATTGAACCCAACGGCAAAATTGTCGACACAAAGATTGCCCGCACCGTCACTCGCTCCGACCGCCGATTCACCTATGAGGAGGCTCAGGAAATAATCGAAACCGGCAAGGGCGACTTTAAGGATGAAATCCTGACCCTCGACCGCCTGGCAAAGCAGTTCCGCAAGGACCGTTACGACAACGGCTCGGTGGACTTCGACCGCGTAGAAGTGCGCTTCGAAACCGACAAGGACGGACATCCGCTGAGCGTATACTTCAAGGAGTCCAAGGACGCCAACAAGCTCATAGAAGAATTTATGTTGCTGGCCAACAAGGCAGTAGCGGCAGAGATNGGCATGGTGCCGAAAAAGAAAAAGGCNAAAGCGTTCGTCTACCGTGTACACGACGCACCCGACGCCGAGCGCCTGGCCAGCCTGGCCGACCTCGCACGCAACTTCGGCTACAAGGTCAAGACCGACGGCTCACCGAAGGAAATCAACCGCACCCTCAATAAACTCCTCAAGGACATCAAAGGCAAAGGCGAAGAGAACCTGCTGGCTACCTTAGCATTACGCTCGATGGCCAAGGCTATCTACACCACCAAGAACATCGGCCACTACGGCCTGGGCTTCGACTACTACACCCACTTCACGTCGCCCATCCGCCGCTACCCGGACATGATGGTTCATCGCCTGCTCGAGCGNTANCTNNANGGNGGNCGCAGCGTNANCGTNNANAAACTNGAGGANNANNNCAANCACTCCTCNNNNATGGAGCAGNTGGCNGCCAATGCCGANCGCGCATCCATCAAGTACAAGCAGGTTGAGTACATGGNCGANCACCTCGGNGANGTNTACGAGCGGNGTNATNNCNGGNGTNACCGAATGGGGNCTCTANGTGGAACTCGACGAAAACAAGTGCGAGGGTCTGGTTCCTGTTCGCGACCTGGCCGACGATTACTACGACCTCGACGCCAAAAACTACACCCTGGTGGGCCGCACGCATAACAACAAATATCGCCTGGGCGACAAAGTACGTGTGCAGGTTGCCCGCGCCGACCTCCCGAAGAAACAGCTCGACTTCGTCATCGTCGACGAGAAAAATCCTCCACGCACTCTCGACTCCCTGACGCGGCCTAAGCAGAAATCGCGCCCGCAGCACAACTCCAAGGTGGGCAACCGCAAGGGCAAAGGAGCGATGCGGCACCGCCGCTCGTAAAAATCATGGAAACATCAATCGTAATCGAAGGTCTCAAAATATTTGCCCGCCACGGCGTTCTGGAGCAAGAGCGCCGGGTGGGCAATACTTTCGAAGTTGACCTGTGTCTCAACTTCGACGCCACCAAAGCCATGGCATCGGATGCCGTTGGCGACACGGTGAACTATGCGCGCGTCATCGAGCTGGTCAACGAAGTCATGGCCGTACCCTCCGACCTCCTTGAGCATGTGGCCGCCCGAATTCGGGACGCGGTTTGCGGCGGATTCCCGGAGATAACGTCAGGTAAGATAGCACTTTACAAGATTCATCCCCCTCTGAGCGTTCAGCTCGGACGGGTGGGATTCGTACTGAAATGGTAATGATGGAAAAACCCAAAGTATACACCCAAAACTACTTCCTCACCGCCGGCGAAAGCAACGCCGAAGGGCGCATGCCGCTCACGCTGGTGGCCGAGCGTATAATCGAAGTGGCCACCGAGCACGCCAACGTCCTCGGCATCGGCTATGCGGCCCTGATTCAGCACAACATCGGCTGGGTGCTCAGCCGCATGAGTATCGAAATGTACCGCTATCCGACCATCAACGAAACGTACACTTTCGAAACATGGATTGAGAGCTACAACCGCATGTTCAGCAACCGTAACTTCCGTATCACCGACGGCGACGGTAATGTCATCGGCTATGCGCGCACGGTGTGGGTAGCGATGAATTTCGAAACGCGCACCCTTGCCGACATTTCGGCTTTCGACCGCGACTCATTCCCAACGGACGACACCGAATGTCCAATCGAACGTACCCCGCGATTGCGCACACCTGCGGAAGCGGAGGCGGACAAGAGTTCATATACTTTCAGATATTGTGACCTGGACTTCAACCGCCACGTCAATACCATCCGTTACCTCGACCTCATTCTAAATCACTGGTCGTTAGACCATTACGACACTCATGTTGCGAATCGTTTCGACATTCTTTTCCACCGCGAGTGTCACTACGGTCAAACGGTGGACCTGCTTGTAAGTGACGACGGCGACTCAGCCCTCTGCGCCATCAACGCCGGCGACCAGACAGCAATCGCTGCTGCAATTCGGTGGGGCCTTTGGAAACCGGAATAAACTCGTGTCACTAATCCTACAAACCTCGACTTTCGTTTGCGAAAGTTGAATTATAACCGTATCTTTGTGGCAGAAATGGAACAATGGATTGACATAGACGGCGTCAAGATTCGTTACGACCGCCATGGTGAAGGTCCGCAGCCGGTGATTGTGATGCACGGCTGGGGATGCGAGGCCGCGACCATGAAGATACCGGCCGAAGGCGCCACCACAAGCGCTACAACGGTTTATAATCTTGACCTGCCCGGCTTCGGGCGCTCCGACGAACCCCCGGCTGTGTGGGGCGTCGAAGAGTATACCCGTTGTATCGAGGAATTTTGCCGTCGGTTGGGTATAAGCAATCCGGTGCTGATGGGTCACTCTTTCGGAGGGCGAATTTCCATCCTGATGGCCTCACGAACCCCTGTACGCAAGGTTATCCTCATTGATGCTGCCGGAATCAAACCCAAACGGTCGCTTAAATATTACGCGAAAGTCTACTCCTTCAAGGCCGCAAGGCATGTGCTCAACTTTGTTCTGGGCAAGCGGCGTGCCGAACCGATTATAAGCCGGATGCGGGGCAAAGCCGGGTCCAGCGACTATGCCAACGCTTCCCCCCGCATGCGTGCCATCCTGAGCAAGGCTGTCAACGAGGACCTCACCGACCGCCTCCCGCTGATAAAAGCTCCCACCCTGCTGATTTGGGGCGAGAAAGACACAGCTACACCAATGCGCGACGCCCGCCTGATGGAAAAACTCATCCCCGATGCCGGCCTTGTGTCCTACCCCGAAGCCGACCACTATTCGTTCCTGCGGCGTCCCGCTCAAACACAAGCAGTTATTGCCTCATTTTTAGCATCTTAGACTATGCTTACCACATTATATATACTGTGCTTCATCGCCATTGTATGGGCCGCGGGCTATGAGCTTCGCCGCCAATTGATGATGTTCCAGCAAAATTCCTACCGTCCCGAGCGCTACCGCGCCTGGCTCAAAGCGTCGGCTGAATCGACTTCCTATTGGCGTCTTGGGGGCATAATCATATTTTTCTTCTCCTTCACACGCTTCACACCCCACGCCGGTGCTGAATTCCTTGCCGGAGTCTACGGCGTGGCGCTCGCCGTGACGTTGGCGCTGCGGAAGTACAAGAAGCCTCTGGTTATGACACCCCGGGCCAAACGCCTGTTAGTCACCGCAATAATTATTACAGCCGCCGTTGCCCTCGGTTCCGCATTCATCTGGGGTTGGGGCAACGCCATGGACGGTTGGTATGCCGCAACAATGGCTGTTGTCGCAATTATTTGCGTAAGTCCTGTTGTAATATTGGTGTCCAACTGGCTCATGAAGCCTATCGAAAACAGCATNAACCGCAAATTCTACAACGCTGCTGCCGACCGCCTCGCGTCGATGCCCGACCTTAAAATCATCGGTGTTACAGGCAGTTACGGCAAAACCACCACCAAGCACTACATCACCGCCATCCTCAGCGAGCAGTTTTCCACGCTCATGACTCCCGGCAGCTACAACACCACCCTCGGCGTTGTGCGAACCGTCAACGAGCTCNTCAAGGCTTACCACGAGGTGTTNGTAGTCGAAATGGGCGCCAAGCAGGCGGGCGACATCAAGGAAATCTGCGACCTTGTNCACCCCCACATGGGCGTTGTCACAGCAGTAGGCCCTCAACACCTGGAGTCGTTCAAAACCATAGAGAACGTACAGGCAACGAAATTCGAGCTCGTCGACGCTCTCCCGGCCGATGGCCTGGCAGTTGTGAACAACGACTTCCCCATGATAGCCAACCGGCCCGTGAGCAACGTAAAGTGCGAGCGCTACGCCGTCAAGGATGCCGGGAACCCCGATGTTGAATACTATGCCACGGACATAAAATACACACCTCAGGGCACAACATTCGCCGTGAGCCGCCACAGCGACGGCTGGCGCCTGGAGCTTGAAACGCGCCTGGTGGGGGAATGCAACATTTCCAACATCGTTGCCGCAGTTGCCGTGGCTAAAGCGCTGGGGATGAACGACGAAAAGATTCGATACGGAGTCGCAAAGCTGCAGCAGGTAGAGCATCGCCTGAGCATCCGCCATGTGCCCGGTGGCCTCACCATCATTGATGATGCCTTCAACTCCAACCCCGTTGGTTCCGCAATGGCACTGGACGTGCTGGCCGCCATGCCCGGCAAACGAATCCTCATCACCCCGGGCATGATTGAACTCGGCGACAGGCAGTTCCAGCTCAATCAGGAATTCGGCCGCAAGGCTGCCGGGTGCTGCGACATTGCCATCGTGGTGGGACAATACAACCGCGATGCCATCGTTGCCGGTCTTGAAGAAGGCGGAATGCCGGTGGAAGGAATCCGAAAAGCCGACACCTTCAACCATGCGCAGCAAATCCTTCACTCCCTCGCCGGGCCCGGCGATGCGGTCCTTTACGAAAACGATTTACCCGACACTTTCAAGTAAGAAATAATGAAAACCAAGATAGGCGTGTTTTTCGGCGGACGTTCCACCGAGCACGAAATTTCAGTAATATCCGCCTGCCAGGCCATGGCGGCGTTCGACACCGACAAGTACGACATCGTGCCCGTGTACATTTCCAAAGATGGCCGCTGGTACTCCGGCGAAGCGCTCAAGGAGGTTGCCAACTACCGCAACATCCCGCAGTTGCTTCAGGGTTGCACTGAAGTGTTCATGAAGCCCGTCTACGGCGACTATAATCTCTACCGAGCCAAGAGCAGCGGACTGTTCGGCCCCAAAGGACCTTACGACACTCTCGACGTGGTCATACCCGTGCTGCACGGCTCCAACGGCGAGGACGGCATCTTCGAGGGCGTACTCGAAACAATCGGCATACCCTACGCCGGCTGCAACACCCTGGCGTCGGCCAACGGCATGGACAAAATCACCATGAAAATGATTCTCCAGACCGACGGCATACCCGTTGTTGACTACGTATGGTTCACCGACAAGCAGTGGTTCGCCAAACGCGACGAGCTCATAGCCAAGGTAGAGGAACGCATCGGCTATCCCGTCATCGTGAAGCCCGCCAATCTCGGTTCGAGTGTGGGTATAGGCCGCGCCGACAACCGCGAGGAACTCATCGCCAAGGTCGACGACGCTCAGCGCTACTCCACGCGAATCATCGTCGAAAAGATGGTGCAGGAACTGCAGGAAATCAATTGCTCCGTGCTCGGCGACTGCGACGAGTACATAACTTCCGTTCTTGAAGAGCCCATCAAGAGCGGGGAAATCCTCTCATACACCGATAAATATATGGGCGGGACGAAGGATAACCGCGGTATGCACGCAGCCCAGAAGCGCATACCCGCCGACCTGCCGCCGACGAAACCGAACGCATCCGCTTCCTGGCCGGCGAGACCTTCCGCGTGCTCNNNTGNCACGGNGTGAGCCGNGTGGACGTGATNNTCGACGGNANGANACGCGATAAGATNTACGTNAACGAAATCAACACCATNCCCGGCTCNCTNTCNTTCTANCTNTGGGANGCNNCCGGCATCANGTTCCCNNAGNTGATGGACCGCCTGGTGCGCCTGGCTCTCAAGCGCAAACGCGAGCAGGAAGCCAAAACTTTCAGCTTCGACTCCAACATCTTCGCCCTGGGCGGAGGCATCAAGGGCACCAAGGGTGTCAAAGGCACTAAGGCATGATTTATGCTCTGATTATAACAACGGTTGCGGCCATCGCTGCAGCCGTTTTGCTGTTCAGGGAAAGAGGTGCACGGGCTGCCGCACAAACTCAGGTTGCTGTTCTCGAACAGAAAAATAAAACGCTGGAAGCTGAGAATCAGCGCCTTCAGGCCCAGCTTTCCGACCGCGAAGAGGTCACCCGGGAAGCCGAAGCACGTTTTGAGGCAATCGCAAACCGGGTGCTCATTGCCAACGCATCGTCGCTCGAAGCAAGCCATCGTCAGGGACTCGCAGGCGTGCTCGAGCCCATGCGGCGCGACCTCGAAGCTTTCCGGACCGCTTTCAGCTCACGTATGGCCACCGAAGCGGCGGAACGGACCTCGCTGGGCGAACGTGTGCGCGAGCTCGTGTCCCTCAACGAGACCATAGGCCGCGAAACACGCCGGCTCACCGATGCCCTCCGGGGGAACTCCAAACTCCAGGGCGACTGGGGCGAGATGATTCTTGCCAACATCCTCCAGAGCGCCGGTTTCCGCGAAGGCCATGAATACTATACCCAAGCCTCCGCCACCACTGACGACGGGCGCATGCTGCGTCCCGACGTAGTTATTAATTACACCGGCAACCGCAAGCTCGTCATTGACTCCAAAACCTCAATGACCGACTACCTGCGCATGCTCGAAGCCGACGACGAGGCCGCCAGGGCTCGGTTCGGCGCCGCACATGTGGCGTCGGTGCGAAAGCACATCCAGGAACTCCGCCGGAAATCGTACCAGGACCTCGGAGGCCGCGAAAACGTGGACTTCGTGCTCATGTTCATTCCCCACGAAGGGGCATATCTGGCCGCACTGGANCTTGACCACNNCCTCTGGCAGGAGNCCTACGACAGCCGCGTACTCCTCATCTCGCCCACACNTCTGATGGCCATTGTCCGGCTNGTGGAGCAGATGTGGCGTAAGGAGCAGCAGAACCGCAACGCCGTAGAAATTGCCGACCGTGCCGCCGATATGCTGAAGCGGTTCTCGGCCTTTCTGGAGGAAATGCAGAAGGTGGAGCGCTCGCTCAAAGCCGCCACGAATGCCCACGAAAACGCCACCCGTATCCTTAGCAACAGTCTCATAACCAAGGCCCGGCGCCTGGCCGACCTCGGAGTTAAGCTCGACCGGCCGCTGCCGGAGTGAAGGCAGTAGGGCACGAGTTTTCGCAAAATCAAATTTTTTGCTTATATTTGCCCTACCTAAAAAGTCCAATGCTGATGAAACTTTACAGATTGCTTTGCCTCATTGCCGCTATAATACTCATTGCGAGCCCATTAGCAGCAACTGAGCCGCGTTCGGAACAGTCGGTGGGCCTTGTGCTCAGCGGCGGTGGCGCCAAGGGTATTGCCCACATCGGCGTCATCAAAGCCCTCGAAGAGAACGACATTCCCATCGATTTCGTAACAGGCACATCCATGGGCGCCATCGTTGGCGCACTATATGCCTGCGGTTACACGCCGGAGGAGATGATGGAACTCATCAAGAGCTCGTACTTCAACTACATGGCCACGGGAAAAATCGACCCCGCATACTCCTATTATTTCTCCAACCCTCGCCCATCGCCGCAAATGACATCCTTCCAGCTGGGCAAGAAGGACACCAAACGCTTCGACCCGCAGTCGCTCGTGCCCCCGTCGCCGCTTACTTTCGGATTCATGGAGATTTTCAGCGCATTCTCCNGCCAGTGNGGNGNAGATTTCAACANCCTTTTNNTNNCTNATNGCNGNGTNACCTCCGANATCTACNCCCAGCGGCCCATGGTGCTCAAGAGCGGCAACCTCGGTGATGCCGTGCGCGCCTCAATGAGCTTTCCGCTTGTGTTCCAGGCTTCTAAGGTGGATGGAGCCGTGTGCTACGACGGTGGCGTGTTCGACAATTTCCCCGTGGGCGTCATGACCGAGGACTTTGCGCCGGACATCATGCTCGGAGTTAACGTGGGCTCCAGCAGTTCCGGCCCGGCCAACTCGCTCCTTGACCAGATCACCCTGTTGGTAACCCGCCCGCAGAGCCTGGCCATGCCCGAAAAAACCGGTATATATATGCGTGTTAATGTCGACAACTTCGAGCTTCTTGACTTCGAAGCCGCTGATGCCATATATGCCGTGGGGTATCAGCATGCCATGTCCATGATGGATTCCCTCAAAAGCCGGATTCACCGCCGCGAACCGGCCGAAACGCGCCGTCTGCGCCGCGACATTTTCAAAAGCAACACCCCTTATCTTACCTTCAACAAGGTGACTGTCAACGGGGGAACGGAGAAACAAAACCGCTACCTGGAGTACCTCTTCATGCCCAAAAAACACGGAGAGACGCTCACCATCGATCGCGCACGCGCCGCATACTACCGCGCTCTATCTTCGGGCAAAATTGAGAACATGACCCCGCGAGCCCACCTGACGCCCGATAGTTTCGGTTACTTCACCATGGACATCAGCGCAAACATCAAGAGCCCCTTCGAACTGGGCGTCGGAGGATTCCTAACGTCGTCCAACAACAGTTTCTTATACGCCCGTCTTGGCTATGAGTCGCTGAATTTCAAGTCGATAAGCGCCAACGCCGAAGCGTGGATCGGACAAAGTTACATGGCCGGGGCTCTGACAGCAACGATATTCCTGCCAACCTCGACGCCATCGGCCTACACCTTCGAGGCGGTGGCCAACGGCCGTAAATTCACCGAAAGCGACAAGTATTTTTTCCGCGATAACGAGCCGATTTTCGTCATAAACCACGAATATTACGCCAAAACAGGCTTCAAGATGCCGTTCGGACGCAAAGGTGCATTTGAGCTCGGAATTGGCTTCGGACACTTGTACAATTCTTTCTATCAGAACGACCGCCCCGAGAGCTATATGCTTGGGCGCGACCACATTGCCATGAATCTTGGGCAGGTATATTTAAGGTACTCCAGCTCCACCTTGGACCAGCAGAATTTCCCCACCTCGGGCAACAGTCAGGACATCAGCGGACGGCTGGTTGGCGGTAAGACCCGCTTCTACGAAGCTATTCCCGACGCCAAGCACCCCGGCAAACGTCGCCTTTGGGGGCAGGTGGAATGGCGCACGCGAAACTATTTTTCCATAAGCCGAAAATTCTCGCTCGGTGTTGAGGGTCAGCTGCTTGCAAGCACTCGCAAGCTCTTCGATGACTA
>WFLX010103578.1_pt1 | contig 24348 bp, 12 predicted proteins | sample 4967041 | NCBI WGS metagenome assembly WFLX01 (sample SAMN12857096, study PRJNA449069) | gut metagenome | isolation source: stool from male and female vole | host: Microtus ochrogaster | place: USA:Florida | collected 2017
TGTGCATTAACCCAACCCTCACGATCAAATGAAAAGTGAACTTATCGTAGACGTAACCGCGTCCGATGTTACGATAGCCCTCCTTGAGGATGGCCGCCTGGTCAACCTCCAGAAGGAGTCGCGCGACATCGAGTACGCCGTCGGCGACATCTACCTGGCCAAGGTCAAGAAACTCATGCCGGGGTTGAATGCCGCTTTCGTTAACGTGGGGTATGAAAAGGATGCATTTCTCCATTATCTGGACCTTGGGCCCAACTTCAACTCTTATCTCCAGTATGTCAACGCCTTGGTGAGCGACAAAAAGCGCTTGCCATCCATGGCCAAGATGAAGTTGCAGCCCGAAATCGACAAGCACGGCTCCGTTACCGGCACCCTTGAGCCCGGTCAGGAATTGCTGGTGCAGATTGTCAAAGAGCCCATTTCCTCAAAGGGTCCGCGACTCACCACCGAACTCACTTTCACAGGCCGGTACCTGGTGCTGACGCCTTTCAGCGACAAGGTGTCCATCTCTCAGAAAATCAAATCGCCGCAGGAAAAACAGCGTCTGCGTCAGCTCATCGAAAGCATAAAACCGAAGAATTTCGGCGTAATCATCCGCACTTCGGCCGAAGGCAAACGCGTGGCCGAACTCAACAATGAGCTCAAAACGCTGCTGGAGTGCTTCGAATCGGCATGCCTCAAAGCCCAGCGGTCGGTAGCGCCGGCGCTGGTGTTCGAGGAGCAGAACCGTGCTGTAGGCATGCTCCGCGATGTGTTCAGCCCCTCCTTCGAGGCCATACATGTCAACGACGCCGCCATCCACGNCGAAATCCTCAAGTACGTGGCTCTCATTGCCNCCGAACGCCGCGACATCGTCAAGCACTACACCGCCGCCGAACCCATTTTCGACCATTTCAGCGTAACGCGCCAGATCAAGTCGAGTTTCGGCAAGACGGTATCCTTCAAATCGGGTGCCTACATTATTATAGAGCACACCGAGGCCCTGCATGTAATCGATGTCAACTCCGGCAACCGCTCCAAAGCCGCCAACGACCAGGAAAGCAACGCTCTGGAGGTCAACCTCCGCGCCGCCGACGAAATTGCCCGACAGCTCCGCCTTCGCGACATGGGCGGCATCATCGTGGTTGACTTCATCGACATGGCNAAGAGCGAGCATCGCCAGCAGCTCTACGAGCACATGAAGGAAATNATGGCCAACGACCGCGCGCGCCATAACATCCTGCCTCTGAGCAAATTCGGCCTGATGCAGATTACGCGCCAGCGCGTACGCCCGGCTATGGACCTCGTGGTCACCGAAAGCTGCCCGTCCTGCCACGGCACCGGCCATGTGCAGCCCTCGATTCTCTTCACCGACACCCTCTTCGAGAAGCTTGACTACGTGGTGAACACCCTCCGTGTGAAAGACTTCGTGATGTACATCCACCCGTATGTGGACGCATACATCAAGAAAGGCTTGATTTTCAACACCTACCGCTCCTGGCGCTCCAAGCTCGGACGCACGTTCAAGATTCTGCCAGACCAGTCGCTGGGCTACCTTGAATACAAGGTGCTCGACTCAGCCCGCAACGAAATCAATCTCCGCGAGGAGAAGGACCTCAACCGCCCCTCGGCCGAGAAAGCCGGCAAGAAAGAGCAGCGCGGAAATGAGCCCGAGGAAACCTCCAAGGCCGAGCAACCCAAGGCCGAGCCAGCCAAGCCCAAAAAGGAAGCCAAAGCCAAACCCGAAGCTCCCAAAAAGGAATCAGCGCCCAGGAAAGAGGCATCTCCCAAAAAGGAAACCGAGCCCCAGAAAGCCGCTGCAGCCAAGAAGGAAGTTGCTCCAAAGGCCGAAAAGCCCAAGAAGGAACAGGCTCCGAAGGCCGCTCCCGTCCAGGCCCCCAAGGAAGAAACCGCTCCCGAGGCGCCCAAGTCCGAACTTCAGGCTGCCGAACCCAAGAAGGAGCCTAAACCAAAGCGCCCCAAGAGCAAGATTCGTGCCGTGGACGCCCGCAAGGTCCAGGCCATCCTGCTCGGAAGTGCCGGGGACGAAAACCGACCCGCCCGACGCCGCCGTCGGCGCAAGCCTCGCCCCGCGGAAGCCGCTGCTCCCGCTGCATCCCAAGAATAACCCACTGCCCGGCTCCGCCGGGCTTTTTCTTTACCGGGGCGTCTCCGCAACCTACTGTTTCGGGATGAATCAAGTTTAATCCCGATTAATCTCGATTAATCATGAAAAACATTTCGCGAAAGGTGGTAGGTCTGGAGACCTACCCCTCCCAAGCTGCCCGATTAATCCCAAAATCTCCGCCGTCTAAAAAAATGATTCGCCCGGGTGTTGCGCATGCCGGAAAATTTTTGTAACTTTGCGGCGCAATTGTGGGCAGTGCCCGCTCTCGCACAGTGGAAAGATTTGGCTGCTTGCAACCACTTGAAAAAATGCTAAAACCGATGGTAAATCCCATCGCTGCATTGTTCCACCGCGAAGCGTGGCCGTGAGTTTTCCCGGCTGCGATTTTTTTTGTTTTATTCTTTACATTGCAAAGCCTAACGGGCTAAGCAGAAACTTAAAGCTTTAGATTTTTCGCGGAAAAATCATTTGACAATGAGTTACTTATTCACATCAGAATCCGTATCCGAAGGGCATCCCGACAAGGTTGCCGACCAGATTTCCGACGCAATCCTCGACGAATTCCTCGCCCGCGACCCCGACTCTAAGGTGGCCTGCGAGACAATGGTGACCACCGGGCAGGTGGTNGTGGCCGGCGAAATCAAGAGTGAGGCATACGTAGACCTCCAGGACACTGCCCGCCGTACCATCAACGAGATTGGCTACGACCGCTCCGAGCTCCGTTTCGACGGCAACTCCTGCGGCGTGCTGACGGCTGTTCATGAACAGAGCCAGGATATCAACCGCGGCGTTGAGCGTGCCGACGAGGAAGAGCAGGGTGCCGGCGACCAGGGCATGATGTTCGGTTATGCCACCAATGAAACGCCCCTCTATATCCCTCTTACACTGGCCCTCAGCCATTCGCTGTTGATGACGCTGGCCGAAATTCGGCGCGAAGGCGTCGACATGACCTACCTGCGCCCCGACGCCAAGAGCCAGGTGACGGTGGAATATGACGACAACGACCGCCCCCTGCGGGTGGACACCATCGTGGTCTCCACCCAGCACGACGAGTTTATCGACGCCGCCAAGGCCGGCATCAGCCAGGAGGAGGCCGACGAGCGCATGTTGGCCGCCATCGAGCGCGACGTCCGTGAAATCCTCATTCCCCGTACCCGCGCCAAGCTCCCCGTTCACATAGCCAAACTCCTTGACGACGGCTATAAGCTCCATGTCAACCCCACAGGTAAATTCGTCATCGGCGGCCCCCATGGCGACACGGGTCTGACCGGACGCAAAATCATTGTTGACACCTACGGCGGACGCGGTGCCCACGGCGGCGGCGCATTCTCCGGCAAGGACCCCTCCAAGGTCGACCGCTCGGCTGCCTATGCCGCCCGCCACATCGCCAAGAACCTCGTAGCCGCCGGGGTGGCCGACCGCGCCCTGGTCCAGGTGGCCTACGCAATCGGTGTGGCTGAACCCGTGAGCCTGTGCATTAACACCTACGGCACCGCCAAAGTGGCCCTGACCGACCGCGAAATCGCCGACCGGGTGGCAAAAATCTTCGATATGCGCCCCAAAGCCATCGAGCGCCGGCTCAAGCTCCGCAACCCCATCTACCGCGAAACTGCCTCCTACGGCCACGTGGGGCGCACCCCGCGCGTGGTTGAAAAGACCTTTTCCAGCCACTACGAAAAGCCGTTCACACGCACCGTCGAACTTTTTACATGGGAAAAACTCGACGCCGTCGATGCCGTCAAAGAGGCTTTCGCCGACGTTCTGCCAAAAATTTAACCCCTGAGGTTTGAATCTATGCGAAAAAAGTTGTATCTTTGCGCGTTAAATCGCAAATTAATAAACCTCACATACCAATGGCAACATTAGAGAAAATCAGAAACAAGTCAGTGCTGCTCTTTGTAATCATCATTGTGGCACTCCTTGCATTCATCCTCGGAGACTTCCTCACCTCCGGACGTACCTACTTCGGCTCGCCCACAACCGTGGCCAAGGTCGGCGGTGCATCCGTTGATTATCAGGACTATAGCGCCCGCCTGAACCAGATGAGCGAACAGCTCCGCAACCAGGGCCGGGACTACAGCAACGACGAACTCACCCAGAACGTGGTTCAGGCGCTGCTCACGGAAGCCCTCCTGAAGCAGGAATACAACAACCTGGGCATCAAGGTGACTGACGCCGAGCTCACCCAGGCCATGACCGGCGACTATCCCGACCCCGCCGCCATGCAGATGATCTACACCCTCTCGCGCCAGCTTAACCTCCCCGAAATGAGCGGCCGTGCGGTGTACGACGCCATGCAGAACCCCGCCAAGTACAATCTCCCCGCGCAGGCCGGCGAACAGCTCAAGAGCATCTGGGCCGAGCAGGAAAAGGCTGTGGAGGAATCGCGCCTGAGCCGCAAGTACATGAACCTCATCGAAGGTCTCTATACTTATAACAACCTCGACGCCAAGGCTTTCTACGACGATAACGCCACTACCCGCCACATCGCCTATGTGGCCAAGGACGCTTCCGCCCTCTCCGACGAGGACGTTGAATTCAGCGACGCCGACGTAAAAGCCCTCTGGAACGAGCGCAAGAACCAGTACCGCGTGCTGGAGCCCATGCGCGAAGTTGACTATATTTATGTAGCCATCGAGCCCTCCCAGGCCGACCGTATCGCCGGTCAGCAGGCTGTTGAGGATGCCCTCCAGGGACTTAACGCCGAGGAAGGCCTCGACGCCGTAACCTCCAACAGCCGCTTCGTGGTGCAGACCACAAAGGCTCCCATGCAGGCCTACAACCGCCAGCAGCAGGAATTCATCAAGGAAGCAAACGTTGGCCAGGCTCAGCAAATCGAACGCATGAACGACCGCTACGTTCTTGCCAAACTCATGAGCGTAAGCCAGGGCATCGACTCAATCTCCATCGGCATCTACCAGTCGTCCGTGCCTACTGACTACGATTCGATTGCGGCCGTTATCAACGGTGGCATGCGCATCGAAGAAATCATCGACGGCGTCACCACCGGTGGTCAGGACACCATCTGGACCGCTCTCGAAGGCATGCAGATGGATGAGAAGCTCAAAAACGCACTCACCAACGCTCCCGTTGGCAAAGCATTCGTTTACACCGACACCGTCCAGGGCAACGTGCAGCAGCAAATCTTCAAGGTTAATCAGCGCCACGCCCCCGTGACCTACTACGAAGTTGCCACCATCGAGTACACCGTCGACCCCTCTCAGGAAACCCTCACCGACCTTACCACCGCCCTGCGCACCTATATCAGCAACAACAGCTCCGCCGACGAATTCGCCAAGAATGCCACCGAGGCCGGCTACTCCGTGCTCACCGACCAGATAAGCGCCTCCAGCACCGGCATCGGCAACGCCAAGGATAGCCGCCGCTTCGTAAAGTGGGCTATGGATGCCAAGAAGGGTCAGGTTTCACCCCTGCTCCAGGACGACAAGCAGAGCTACCTTATGGCTATGGCTGTAATGGACGTTTATGACGATTACATTCCCTACACCGCCTCTTCCGTAAACTCCCAGCTCCGCGCCCAGGCCCGCAACAGCAAGAAGGCCGCCAAGCTCATGGCCGACAATGCCGGCAAGGCAGGTAGCCTCAGCGAGTACGCTCAAGTGCTCGGTGCAGAAGTCCAGGAAGGCGACGTAGTCTTCACCGCTCCCGCGCTGGTTGGCTTCGGTGTGAACGAGAGCGNCCTCCAGGGTGCAATCGCCNCCGCCGAGCAAGGTCAGCTCGTTGGTCCTCTGGCAGGCAACCGCNGTGTGATNGTATTTGAGGTGCGCAACGTCGNCACCGACAACCGTCCCTTCAACGCCGAGGAATNTGGTCAGCGCTTCTACCAGACCTTCGGNCTGAGCCGCCGTCCCTCACCCCTGCCCCTGNTCGNAGGTAAGAACAAGATTGAGAACAAATCGCTCAACTTCGTNCAGGCCGTAGGCGAATAANCCCTTACTCCNCCANAACACACNAGGCCCAGCATCCGCAGGGCCTCGTGATTTTTCTCCCTGCCGATGGGGTATAAACCGGCTTTTTCTCCCTACTTCCGGCCAAAAATACTTTTTCTCCCTACCTCCTCTCCACATTTCTGGATGCATCATGATTAATCCCGAAAGCCACGACCCGAAAGCCTGAACTCGGCCCCTCGGAGGGTCGAAATTTCATTTCGTACTCCCGAAAGGGTACTTTGTACAATGGCTTCAAAAATGCTTGCATGCGCCCGGGAATAGAGCGAAATTTGCGTGTCTAACCCACATAAGCACTATGAAACTCGCCCTTCGCCTACTCCTGCTCGCCCTGCTGACCCTCGCCGGCTGCAGCCCCAAAGACATGTCGCTGAAAGAAGCCTCCGATTGGGTGGCCGCCTTCCCTCCCGCCATCGTCGACACCCGGTCACCCATTTTCATCGAATTCACCGCCCAGACCATGATGCGGTGCGACTCGACCAAGAATCCCCGCAAAATCCTTCAGTTCTCGCCAAAAGTAGCAGGCGTGGAGCAGATGCAGGGCAACGTCATTGGCTTTATGCCCGGCGCCGGCTTCAAGGCCGGACAAACATACACCTGCCGGGTGGACCTCAGCGCTCTCACCGGCGTGGACTCGCTGGGGTGCTTCGCCTTTAAGTTCACAGCGCAACCGCGCGAACTTGCCTTTGCAGGTGTTAAAGCCACCATCGACCCCAACGACATAGGCCTGGTCACCATCAGCGGCCGGATTGAGTACAACAGCGTGTTTGGTGCACAGGTCACCGCCGACAGCAGTTTTATAGCCTGCAGCGAGCCTGGCGCCAGGGTTGTTATGGACCCTCAGCCGACCATGAGCCTCCGGGCGTTCACCATCACCGGAATCAAACGTCGGCCGGAAGATTATCGTGTGAGCCTTCGCACAGCCGAACGCGAGGGTTTCCCGGCAACGAAGTGCGAGGTCAACGTGCCCTCGTTGGATGGTTTCCGACTCCTTGACGCCGACCGTATTGATGCCGCCGAACCCTACATCCAACTCCAGTTCAGCGCACCGCTGAGCTCGCAGCAGGACCTCGAAGGCCTCATCGAAATCGACGGTATCGCCGACTTGCGCTTCGAACGTGAGGGCACTTCTGTAAAGGTCTATTATCCGGCCAACGCGTTGAAAACCATCAACATGCGGCTGAGCAACCTTCTCCGTAGCAGCGAGGGGACGAGTCTGGCAAGCGACATTGTGCGCCGTTTTGATCAACCCGTAATCCCTCCGGCAGTGGAAATTCCATTCGACGGCTCCATCCTCCCCGACAACGCCAACCTCCGCCTGCCTTTCCGCGCCGTAAACCTCGCCGCCGTCGATGTGGAGGTGGTCAAGGTGTATCCCTCCAACGTGCTTGCATTCCTGCAGGAAAACGATCTTGACGAAAGCTCTCAGCTGCGCCGCTTCGGACGTCTTGTGCATCGCCAAACCGTCCGCTTGGACACCGACCCCTCGCGCGACCTCCACCGGTGGCAGGACTTCGCCATCGACCTCCGCGGCCTTTTCGCCAAGGAGCGAGGCGCTGTGTACAACATCCTGCTGACCTTCCGTAAGGCATATTCGCTCTATGGCCGTACCGAACCCGCAGCCTTCGACCCCGTGCAAGGTATTGACGCCGAGGATGTTCGCACATGGGATAAAGCTGACCCTTACATCTTTCGTCAAATGCCCGACCATGACTGGTGGGACTACCGTTGGCAGGAACGCGACGATCCCTCCACCGATTCATATTATATGGTCAATAGCCGAATGAAGTCAGTCAACCTCGTGGCCTCCGACCTCGGGCTCATAGCCAAGCGAGGTGAAAACAAACGTTTTGAAGTGATTGTCACCGACCTCCCCTCGGCCAAACCGCGTGCCGGTGCCACCGTCACCGCTTACGATTACCAGTTGCAAAAACTCGCGTCAGCCACTACCGACGCCAACGGATTCGCCTCCATTGCCACCGATCGCGAGCCCTTCATGCTCAAAGCCTCGGACGGCCGCAGCTCCACCTACCTCAAGGTGCTCAAGGGTTATTGCCTGGACCTGCCCAATGGGGCCACTGCCGGGCGTCGGCGTCAGGGTGGCCTGCGCACCTTTGCCTATGGCGACCGCGGTGTGTGGCGACCCGGCGACGACCTCCACCTTACCCTCATCGTGGAGGATAGTGAGCATCAACTCCCTGCCAATCATCCCGTTACGCTCTCGCTTTTCGACCCCTCCGAACGGCTCTACGCCAGCCAAGTCCTCAGGCAGGGTGTCGACGGATTCTATTGCTTCACCATCCCCACCGACGAGTCCGCTCCCACAGGCCGCTACAAGGCGCAGTTCACCTTAGGCGACAATACCACCTCTATGCCCGTACGCATCGAAACCATCAAGCCCAACCGCCTGAAAGTTAACCTTTCCATGCCCAAAGTGCTGTGTGCAGGCCGTAAAGAGAGCGTTGGTATGGATGCCCGTTGGCTCACCGGCCCTGTGGCCAAGGATATGCATGCCACTGTGAGTATGAGCCTCGCGCCCAACCCTTCGCCGTTCCCCAAATATAGCTCTTACACCTTTCGGAACCCCCTGACCACCTACACCGGCTCCGAACGCCGCGTGGCCGAAGGGATGCTCGACAGCACCGGCGGCCTCACGCGAGAAGTCATGCTTGAGGGCGACATCAACGCCCCTGGAATGCTCATGGCCACTCTCACGGCCAAGGTGGCCGAGCCCGGCGGCGACGCAAGCATCGTCAGCTCCTCAGTGCCCTTTGCGCCATTCGGGGTGCTGGTGGGTATCGACCTGAGCAAGAACGAGTTTGAGACCGACACCGACATCTCCTTCCCCGTCATTGTGCTCAATCAGGAGGGCGCCCGCATGCGCGAACGAGCCTTGGACTATAAAATCTACCGCCTCGACTGGGGGTGGTGGTACGAAGGAAGCGCTGCCGACCTCCGCCGATATGTGAAAAGCACTTCGGCCGACCTTGTGGCAAACGGCACCGTCACAGCATCCAACGGTCGCGCCTCAGTGCCCTTCCGCGTTGACTATCCTGACTGGGGCCGTTATCTGGTGCTGGTGCGCGACCCCAAGGGAGGGCATGCCACCGGCGGCATTGTTGAGGTCGACTGGCCCCAGTGGCGCGGAAGATCCGACCGCGGCCAAGCTTCCGGGAGCACCGAACTCACCTTCTCGCTGGACCGCAACCGGTACACCGTGGGCGACCGCGCCATGGTCTACCTCCCTCGCTGCGCCGGTGGCCGCGCGCTGCTCTCGGTGGAGACGGGTGCCGGAGTAGTCCGTAAGGTATGGGTACCCCTCTCCGACTCGGACGAAACGCGCTTCCCGCTCACCGTCGACGCATCTATGGCCCCGAATTTCTACGTAAGCGCAACCCTACTGCGTCCGCACGCCGCAACGTCGTTCGACACTCCAATCCGTCTCTNCGGCGTNCGCGAAGCTTCNGTGGTCNACCCCGCATCTATCCNCAAGCCGGTAATCGACATGCCCGNCGAGTTGCATCCCAACGAACCTTTCACTCTGAAAGTCAGTGAAAAAGAGAATAAGACAATGACCTACACATTGGCTATTGTTGACGAGGGCTTGCTGGATATCACCTCCTTCCGCACCCCTGCGCCCTGGCCTGCGTTCAACGCTAAAGAGGCCCTCGGGGTACGCACGTGGGACATGTTCGACGACGTTATCGGCACCTTCGGCTCCGACTTCCGCTCCATTGCTTCCGTCGGTGGNGACGANGCCCTGCGCCGCGCNGCCGGCAAGGNAAAGNGCTTCAATCCGGCGGTGNGCTTCCTGGGACCGTTCACCCTNCGCGGTGGTACCAAAAGCCACCGTATCACCATGCCAAACTACGTCGGCTCGGTGCGCGTAATGCTCGTAGCAGCTCATGAAGGCGCCTACGGCCATGCCGACCGCACCGTCAAGGTCACCGCGCCCCTGATGGTGCTTCCGTCATTGCCTCGTGAGCTGGCCTGCGGCGACAGCGTAACGATGCCCGTCAATGTCTTCGCCATGGAAGCGGGGCAGAGTAATGTGGATGTAAATGTTAGCGTTACGCCCCCGCTGAAAGTAGTCGGCAAAGCCTCAAAAAGAGTCACTTTTGCCGAAAGCGGCGAAAAAGCCGTGCCGTTCACCATGGCGTGCGCACCGGCCACACCCGGCAAGGCGCGAATCATCATCAACGCAACATCGGGCAACAATCGGGCCGCTGACACACTCTGGATTAATGTTGGCAACCCGATGCCGCAAGTTGTTGAAACTCAAAGCTGTATACTAAAGGCCAACGGCACTGAAACACTCTCATGGAATGGCACGCCGGAGGCTGTCACCCTGCAAATTGCCACAATGCCGGCCATCGATTTCGGCGCGGCGCTCACGTTCTGGCAGGAGTATCCTCACCGCTGTACCGAACAGCTTGCCTCCAAAGCCCTGTTCATGCTCTACGGGCGGCAATTTCTCGGCGACGATGGTCGCCAATGGTGCCGTGAGCAGCTCCCGGGTACTATTAAGCAACTGTGTGCAAGGCAGTTGGCCGATGGCGGATTCGTTTATTGGCCCGGGTTCAACAAGCCGAATGAATGGGTGACATCAATGGCCGGGCTCGCCCTGACGGAGGCCGTCCGCCAAGGCTTTGCCGTGGATAAATCCACCCTCGATGCATGGAAAAACTTCCAGCAAAAGGCTGCCGCGGCTTTCCGTCAGGGTCAAGGTTCCGACCTCAACCAGGCCTTCCGCCTCTACACCCTCGCTGTTGCCGGAGCACCGCAAAAACCGGCTATGAACCGCTTGCGCGAAGCCAGAATCTTACCCGCAACAGCAGCCTGTGTCCTGGCGTCAACCTACGCTCTTGCCGGACGTAACGACGTGGCCCTCAAGCTCCTGGAACGTTCTGAACAGGCCTCCTCTGAAAAAAGCTCGTTCTTTGCCTCCGACGAACGCGACCGCGCTCTCACTCTCGAAGCATACTCTCTCTGCGGACTCACCGACCGCGCATTGACCCTCGCGAATAAGGTTGCCGGCGATGCTTCCGGCATCACGCAGGACATCGCCTTCGCCGCCATAGCTTTCAGCCGATTGAGCAACGACGCCGGTAAGGCCACCGTAAAAGTGGTGCCGCGTGGAGGCAAGCCTATCGACCTCGGCGCCGTAGCCGGTATCATGACCCTCAACCAGGACCCGGACGCAGGTGCCGTGGAGGTGGTAAATACAGGCACCGGAGTTGTCTACGCTACACTGACAACTACGGGTCGCCCGGCCACTACCGAGCCGGTCAAGCCCTCTGCCCACGGCTTGAAAATGACCGTAAGCTACGCCGACCTTCATGGCCGGCCCATCGACCCCTCCAACCTGCCGCAAGACACTGAGTTTGTGGCAAATATCCGCGTCACCAATCTTTCGGACGCCGTGGACAATATGGCGCTGGCTTACGCAATTCCTGCCGGCTGGGAAATCATGAACGACCGTCATACCCCCGCTCCCGTGGGTGAGTACGTCGACTACCGCGACACAGCCTGCCGCTTCTACTTCTCCCTCCCCAAGGGCGCATCTAAGACTCTGACAGTGAAGCTGCGCACTGCCTACCTTGGCCACTACATCCTCCCGCCTACCCTCTGCGAGGACATGTACAACCCCGCCTGCCGGGCCATCACCGGCAACCGTAGAGTAGTTGTGCGCCCATGAAGCGTTGGCTCTTGCTCCTGCCGGCCATACTGCTGATACTCTGGTTGTTCTGCCTCCCGGAGCGGCTCTTCGACGGCGTGCCCAACTCCACCGTGGTCACTGCCGCCGACGGCCGGCTCCTCGGCGCGCGTGTCGCCGCCAACGGCCAATGGCGATTCGGCGCCTGCGACTCCGTGCCGGAAAAATTCGCCAAGGCGCTCATCGAGTATGAGGACCGCACCTTCTATTCCCACCCCGGCGTGAGCCTCCGGGGTCTTGGGCGCGCCTTGTGGCAGAATGTGACAGGTGGGCGCGTGGTAAGTGGCGCGAGTACCATCACCATGCAGACAATCCGTCTACACCGCAGGCGCCCGCGCACTTTTGGCGAAAAAATCGTAGAAATGTTCATGGCAACACGACTCGAAGCGCGCTACTCAAAGGACGAAATCCTACGCCTCTACGCCTCCCACGCGCCCTTCGGAGGCAACGTGGTGGGCATCGACGCCGCCATGCAACGCTACCTCGGCCACGGCGGAGCATCACTCTCCTGGGCCGAAGCCGCCACGCTGGCAATCCTTCCGAACGCCCCATCGGCCATCCATCCCTCCAAGAACCGCGACCTCCTCCTGCGCAAACGTAACCGCCTGCTCAAAAGGCTTTTGGAGAAGGGTGATATCACCGTCGACGAGTACGAATTCGCCATCGATGAACCCCTCATCGGCGCTGCGCAACCCATGCCGCAGGTTGCGCTCCACCTTGTGGCAGGCGCACCTCATGGGCAAAGGACAGTTACCGGCATCGACTTTAACCTCCAGCAGCGTCTCGAGCGCCTGTGCGACGACTGGCGCCGTGAACTCGAACTCTCCGGCGCCGCCGACCTCGCCGCGGTGGTAGTGGAGGTAGCTTCAGGCAGGGTAGTGGCCTATGTGGGCAATGCCGGAATGGCCGACGAGCGCCACGGACGCTGGATCGACATGGCCCGCGCACCCCGCTCGTCCGGCAGCATACTCAAACCCCTCCTCTTTTGCGCTGCCCTCCAGGAAGGACTCATCCTCGAAGAAACCCTCCTGCCCGATATCCCCACCGACTTCGGCGGATTCGTGCCCAAGAACTTCGACGGCACCTTCGCCGGGATGGTACCGGCCCGCGAAGCCCTCGCCCTGTCGCTCAACGTCCCCAATGTGTGGCTGCTTCAGCGCTATGGCGTGGGAAGGTTCGCCCGACTGCTCAAACGTTGCGGCATGTCCTCGCTAAACTCCCGCCCCGAAAGCTACGGCCTCTCGCTGGTGTTAGNGGGTNCTGAGGTAGCGNTGTTGGATGTGGTCAGNTGTTATGCAGCTCNTGGNAGGTATGACTCCGCGCTGCCCCTGCGCGACTCCACAGCCATCTACGCAACCTTCGACGCCATGCGCAGCGTCGAACGCCCCGACGGCCTGGACTGGCGTCGGACCCCGTCGGCCCAAAAAGTGGCATGGAAAACCGGCACCAGCTACGGCGCACGCGACGCATGGGCCGTCGGCCTCACCCCCGCCTACGCTGTCGGCGTCTGGGTCGGCAATGCCGACGGCTCCGGCGTGCCGGGCCTCACCGGCGCACGATTCGCCGGCCCGGTCATGTTCGACATCTTCAACATGCTGCCGCAGTCAGGCTGGTTCACCGAGCCCGAAGGCCGGCTCATGGCCGTGTGCCGCCACTCCGGCCATCCCGCAGGGCCCTACTGTACCGACACCATGATGCGCCGAGTGGGAGCAGGTGCCGAGGGTGTCGAAACCTGTCCTTACTGCCGCGAACTCCCCGTGTCGCTCGATGGGCAGCGACTCGTCGCCGACGCCTCCGAGCCCTTCAAAATGCAGTCGTATTTCGTCCTTCCGCCCGTCCACAAGCACTATTACGCCAGCACTCATGCCGATTACTGCGAGCCGCCCGCCGGGCCTACACTGGCAGGTGCCATGAAGATAATGTACCCTGCCGCGGGTGCCGAAATCACACTCCGCCGCGGCGACGATAGCCTGACGGCACCTTTAATTTGCAAGGCCACCCACACCGACGCTTCCGCTCAACTTTTCTGGCACCTCGACGGCAACTACATCGCAACCACTACCGACCTCCATACAATTCAAATCCGACCCACCCCGGGCATCCACCGCCTAACAATCCTCGACCCCTCCGCCAACTCCGAGACCATCGAATTCCGCATCCTCGCAAATGACTAATCCCCGCCACGGCATGTGTTCTCAGCGGTGAATCGCGCCATAAGACGCCAATTATTTGGAAAAATCCCGCCAAAATGTCGCGATTTTTCGCCAAAATTGACTAAATTTGTCGCGATAAAAAGATTATTATGACTACGAAAATCGAAATTTTGCAATATTTGCACTATCATCCGCTATCTAAAAGATCCGAAATTTTACCCGCGTTGTCAGAGCCCATAAGCGATAGAACTCTGATGCGCATGCTTTCCGAAGCCACCTCAAATGGTGAGGTCGAAGTTGTCGGTCGTGGACCTGCTACCCGTTACCGCCTAACGCCGCAAGCACACGTCACAATGGAATTAAATATTGACACATACTTTGACAAAGACGTAGATGAACGCAAAGTGCAGGAATCTTTTAACTTTGAGTTGATCAATGACATTCTTCCAAATGTAGAAATGTTTACGCCGGTAGAATTGCAGTTACTTAATCAAGCTCAGAATTTGTTCCAACGACATCTTTCAGAAATGTCAGATATAGAGTACCGCAAGGAAATGGAACGATTAGGTATTGACCTATCTTGGAAATCCTCTCAAATAGAGGGCAATACTTACTCTCTTCTTGAAACGGAGCGATTGCTTAAAGAGAAACAGACGGCGAGCGGAAAAACAAAAGAAGAGGCCGTTATGTTGCTCAATCATAAGGATGCACTTGACTTTATCTTAGATGTTCCGGATTATTTGAAAGAACTTTCCATTGCCAGACTTGAAGAAATTCATGCCCTGCTTACAAAGGAATTGGGCGTTGAGAGAAATATCCGCCATCGCCGTGTTGGTATCACGGGCACCAACTATACACCCCTTGACAATGAGTTCCAGATACGCGAAGCGCTTGAAGACATGGTTCGCCTTATCAACGGCAAGAGCAATATCTTTGAGAAAGCTCTACTGGCGCTGGTTTTGCTCAGCTATATTCAAGCTTTTACCGATGGGAATAAGCGCACAGCCAGAATAGTAAGCAATGGTATTCTTATTGCCAATGGCTTTTGCCCTATTTCTTTCCGCACTGTAGACTCAATTGACTATAAAAAAGCAATGCTGATGTTTTACGAGCAGAATAATATAGCAGCGTTCAAGCGTATCTTTATAGACCAATTCCTCTTCGCCGTCAAAACCTATTTTTAGGACCGAGTATAGGTTTCCTTTTCTCCTATAAAAATAGAACATCACTCCCCGGCTCGGATCTGGGCAAGGATGGCGGCCAGGCGGGCGGTGTCGGCGGGGCGTGCGGGGGCTATGTTGGTGGTTTCGGCCGGGTCGACAACCATGTCGTAAAGGCGCGGAGTGGGCGCATAACCGGTGTCAACGGTCGGGTTCCAGTCGATAACGGGGTTGGTAGTCGTTGGCTCGGCATATTTGAGCTCAGGCGTGCGGAGAGCCAGACTATTGTCGTGAGCCTGCAGCACTACCCACGGGCGGTGGGTGCGGTCGAGCCCAAGGAATTGCTTGAGGTGATTTTCGCTGTCGGGAGCGGCCTTGACGGGGATTCGTGCTCCCGTCAGAGCTCCAAGCGATGCGAAGAGGTCGATTTGTGCCACGATGGTGGGATTCTCAACCCCGGCTTCCACATGTCCGGGCCAGCGCACAATCAGCGGCACGCGTGAGCCCCCCTCATAGATGCTGTATTTGCTCCCGGCCAGCGGGCCGGCGGGGCGGTGGTCGCCGAGTGCTTCGGGCGCACCGTCGTCATAGCCGTCATCAACAATGGGGCCGTTGTCGCTGGTGACAATCACAAGCGTATTGTCCGCCAACCCGAGACTGTCCAGGGTGTTGAGCACCTGCCCAACCGTCCAGTCGAACTGGGCTATGGCGTCGCCACGGAGTCCCATCTCGTTTTTGCCGCGGAAGCGCGGATGTGGCCAGCGGGGAACGTGCACATCGTTGGTGCAGAGGTACATGAAGAAAGGCTCGTCTTTATGCTGCTCGATAAAGCTGATGGCGTGCGAAGCTATGGAGTCGGCAATATTTTCGTCCTTCCACAGCGCCTTGCCCCCGCCCTTCATGTAGCCGATGCGGCTGATGCTGTCAACGACCGCCTGGTCGTGGCCGTGGTTGTACAGGTAGCGGAGCATCTCTGGGTTATTGCGGCCTGTGGGCTCGCCGGGAAAAGGCGTGCGGTAGTTCACCTCGATCGGTGCAGAGGGGTCATAGTTGGCCACCTGACCGTTTTCGATGAACACGCAGGGAACGCGGTCGGCCGTAGCGGCCATGATGTATGAGTAGTCGAAACCGATATCGCCCGGGTGGCATGCCAGTGCGGCGTTCCAATCCTGCTCGCCGGCGCGGTCGCCCAGCCCCAGGTGCCACTTCCCGATGGCCGCCGTGGTGTAGCCCGCGTGGCCCATCATGTCGGCCATGGTGTAGCGTTCGGGGGTTATGATCATGGCTGCATCGCCGTTGGACACCCCGGTGCCTTCACGACGCCACGCATATTCGCCCGTGAGCAGGCCGTAGCGCGAGGGCGTACTGGTGGCCGCCGAGGCGTAAGCCTGCGTAAAGCGCTGACCCTCCGAGGCCAGGCGGTTCACAGCCGGTGTCGCTACATGGGTGTCGCCGTAGCACTCAAGGTCACCGTAGCCGAGGTCGTCGGCCATAATTATGATTACGTTGGGCTTCTGGGACGCCGCGCTCAGGGCCGAGAGCGCAGCCAGGGTGAGGGTAAGGTTCTTCATGGCAATTCTTTTTGCAAAAATAGTAAAATTAATTCAGAATTCATAATGCGTAATTCATAATGCATAATTCATAATTGCGCAGAAATAGAACGCAAGCGCGCCCGGCCTGGTGAGGTCGGGCGCGCAGGGGGAAGCAATCCAATATTACTTAACGGGGGTCATAGGGATGTCGTTGTCGGCGTCGGTCCAGTCAACTACCTGAGGCACAACCTTGATGGGGTCGCCCAGAACAGGCTTGCCGGGGGTAGGATCGTCGGGGTCTACGTTACCTGCGCCTTCGGTGAAGTCGAGGGTGTAGATATATTTCTTACCCTGCTCCCATGTGCCGCTCAGAGGAATTGAGGCCCATGCGTAGCCGTTGTGACCGTAGGTCTTGGCGGTCTGAGCCGATTCGGTGGGGAAGGGGTAAATCTGCACGCCGGTATCGGAAACGATGCGTACCAGCACGCTCAGGTAAGCCTCGCGGGCAACGTTATCGGGGTCGCCGGTAGGGCTCCAGGGGGTGAGGGTCTGAGGTATCATCATCGCGTTGCCCGAAGGACCCATGATGGACACAGGGTCGGCAGTCAGCACGGTGGTGTCGCAGTAGCTCGTCCACACGTTCGTATCGTGCCAGTCGTCCAGCGTCCAGGTGCTGTCGGCCATATTGAAAGTACCCATGTACTGCGGACGACCGATTCGCACGCCCGTCACGGTGAAGGTATAGTTAGGGTTGGCCGACTTTGCGCGGATTTCAATCTGAGCCAGGCGGTGCTTGAATTCCAGGGGCACGCCGGCGGCTTCGTTGGCCTTGCGTGTGCCGGTGTTGTGTGCTGTAATCAGGTCCACTTGGTCGGCAATCTCTTCGGCCACGGTAAAGTTGGTAATCTCCTTAGTATCTTTATCGACGGTTACATCGGCGCCCATGGTATCCACGTCAGGATAATAGGCATAAAAGTCAAGTTGGCTATCGTCGCCCGGCCAGTAGTACTTCTTGGCGGAGTTATAGTAACCGGTGTTATCCTTGGTGAATTCCAGGTCGGTGAAGTAATTCTGGTCGCCTAACAGCGCCGTTACATTTACGGAGGGGAGGTTGGCGTTGGTTACTTCCGTTGCACGACTGACGGCACCCATGGCGGGTCGGAAACTTATAGCTTCTTGGGCCGGTTCGTCCTGAACCTGGACCGGTTCTTCTTCAGCGCAAGCTGCGAGCAACAAAGCGGGCAAAGATGCTATGGCAAGTACTTTTGTTTTCATAAGGAGAGAGTTTTTTATTTTTGTTCTATATATATTATAAGGTATAAGGAGGCAAAAAGTTCAGCAAATTCACATCTTTAGGTCGATGTTTACCGATTGCCACTCGTCCACGTTGGGAATCACTCCGCCCATGTTCGCCGTTGGCTGGGGAACGTCGGCCCCGTCGATGACTATGTGCACATGGCGGAAGTCGGGCGCGTCGTAGACCTGGTCGCTGACGTCGGCCGTGGCATACCACTTGGTGCCGTCGGTGAGAGTCAGGTAGAGGGTCAGCAGGTGCGGTTGCTTATCGCCGGCGGGTTCGCCGAAGGTAAGGAATTCGGCGTGCAGGGACGAGCCGTCGGCNCTCGNNNAGAGCNNGAAAGGCANCGTGACNATATTCTCCGNAGGCGCCTTCNGGCCTACGTACNNCCCNNCGGCCATGCCCGAAAGCGTAGCGTCCAGGCGCGGGGTGCCTAAGTTCTCGAGGTGGGAAACGTNGTAGATATCCACCGTGTAGTGGCACACGAGCTCCTCCGGATAGAAGGTGATGGTCTGNACGCCGGGTGTGTTGTGTATGCCTATGTCGTCGAGGCGGTCGGCCCAGACCATACCCGGCGTCTGTGCCATACGTTCCCCCTCGGTTCCTTCGGCGCGGGGAACGCCGCGGGTGGCGATGCCGGTGTTTTCGAGCGTACCTGCGTCGGCGGTGAAAAGCTGGAAGCCGTCAGGGTCGGCATGATTNCGGACCTGCGCCCAGTCGGTCAGGTCGCCGTTGAGCGACACGGCTGTATAGTCGCCCACCGGTGCGTCGAGCGGNCCGCCGGTAGCGTTCTGGAAAAAGAAGTTGATCANGCCCGTGGGGTNCTGCTGAGGATGCAGACGCAGTTCCATCGAGGCCGGGTTGGCGTCCGGTGCTTTGCGCCAGTCNTACACAACGACCACTTCCGAGCGCGCTTCGATGTCGTAAACCAGGTCCTTGTGGTTGCACGAACTCATGCATGCGGCCAGCGCAAGGCCCGTTATTATGGTAGAGAGAGTTTTCATTTCCGACCTCCTTTNGTGTTGTAGTTTCCGCATCCGATCAGCCACACGAGCGAGATTTCCACCTTCGTGGGTCCCACCCAGTTGAACCGGCTNGTCTTTTGCCAGATGTAGAAGTTGCCTGAGGGCACGTAGCGGATCACCTTGCCACCTAAGTAGCCCAGACCGATGGTGAAGTCGAGGTTGAGGCGGCGTGCAATCGGCAACGAGTAGCCGTACTCAATACCGGCCATGAAGTTACNGCGGTCCCACAGCGGCCGTCCGGGAANGCNGCCCANANGGCCAACCCCGCCGAACTCGAAGTCGTAGGTAACCACGCCGGCATACACGCCGATATGGTGCCCGGTCAGAGGTTTCTCCTCGGCGCGGTGGCCGAACCAGCGGCGCACGGCCAGGTCGCCTCCGTAGGCGCGCCAGTAGCGGTGCGTACGGTCCTTGTCCCACCAGCCGTAGGTCCAGTTGCCTACAACCGACCACCCTTTGCCCACATATGCCTCGAAGCCGATCGAGGGCAGAGCCGCTGCGTCGTAGAGCAGGTTCGTTTTCAAGGCGAGGTAGAGCGGACGGCACGCGGNAACTTCAGGCTCGAAGTCGTCGATGGGTGTCAGTTCAGGAGTGGGGTAGGGGAGCATTATGCCCGGGTGATANGGCGCCAGGCGCACNAAATCCGGCACATANGGGTAGTCAATGGTAATAGTTGACCGACGCAGGCCCGGGAATATGTTGCGGTAGAGATATCGGTAGGGCACTCCGCCTTCCAAGGCTTTAAGTTTCAGCAAATTATCGGGGCGTGCAGGCTCCGGAGTGGCTATTATGGTGTCCAGCAACGCCAGCACCTGCTCGCGGGCCGGTACGGCCCCGTCGGCTGCCACGCGCTCGCGCAGCCCCTGCCAGTCGCGGCCCACGGCGCGGATGCGTATCAGGCTGTCGGGCACGTCCACACGTGCCTCAAGCCCGCGGAGCATCGCTGCGGCACGGCGCTCCGACAGCCGTCGGTTGTAGCCGACAGGCCCTTCGGGCGACGCTGCGCCGAAAAGCGTTATAGAGGTGATGGGGGTCGAATCGTGGGCGGCAATGCGGCTGGCAAGCGAGTCCAGCGAGGCCTCGTTTTGCCCCAGGGCCGGATTAAGAACCGACGACGACTGCCGGAACACAATCCGGGCCGAGTCGGCCTCAGCACCTGCCGCGCGGGCAAGTCCTGCAGCCGTTATTGCCAGAAATATCAATAGCTTTTTCATCGGAGGAGAGTTCAGAAGTAAGTATTTATATTTTAAACAACCGCCGCCCCGGAAAGTTCCCGCCGCGTACCGTTATCCGGCCAGCTCGCCGGATAACAAAGGCCGAAATGGGGGCCTTTGCAAATTTTTTTTGCACAATTAAAAAATAATTGCGACATTTGCATGATATTGCCATTTCCATGTCAATCTATTTAACCAATTGTAATATGAAAAGACTTTGTCTAATCCTTGGCGCGCTGCTGTGCGTGCTGGGAATGTCGGCCGAGAAGTACGAGTACCGCACCGTACCCAACGACCCCCTGAACACCAAAATCTACACCCTGCCCAACGGCCTCCAGGTGTTCATGTCCGTCAACAAGGACAAACCCCGTATCCAAACCTACATCGCCGTGCGCGTAGGCGGCAAGAACGACCCCGCCGAAACCACCGGCCTGGCCCACTACTTCGAGCACCTCATGTTCAAGGGCACTGAGCAGTTCGGCACCCAGGACTATGAAAAAGAAAAGCCCCTGCTGGACCAGATCGAAGCTCTCTTCGAAGTCTACCGTCAGNCCACCGNCTCCGTGGCCCGTCGCGACATCTACCATCAGATNGACTCCATCAGCTACCTGGCCTCAACCATAGCCATCCCCNACGAGTACGATAAGCTCATGAGCGCCATCGGTGCTAACGGAACCAACGCCTACACCTCCTACGACGTCACCTGCTACGTTGAGGACATCCCCTCCAACCAGATTGAAAACTGGGCCCGCATCCAGGCCGACCGCTTCGAGAACCCCGTGCTCCGCGGCTTCCACACCGAGCTCGAAACAATCTACGAGGAGAAAAACATGTCCCTCACCCGCGATGGCCGCAAGGTGTACGAAAAGATGTTCGCCGAGCTCTACCCCAACCACCCCTACGGCCAGCAGACCGTCCTCGGCACTCAGGAGCACCTCAAGAACCCCTCCATCACCAACGTAAAGAACTACCACAAGAAATGGTATGTGCCTAACAACATGGCCATTGCACTCTCGGGCGACTTCGACCCCGACTACATGATTGACGTAATCACAAAGTACTTCGGTCACCTCCAGCCCAACAACGACCTAACCCGTCCGGCAATCCCCAACGAAGGCCCGCTCGCCGACCAGATTGAGGACGAAGTCTATGGTCTCGATGCCGAGTATGTAACCCTGGCATGGCGCACCCCCGAAGCCGCAAACAAGGACATGATACCCCTCCAGGTAATGGCCCGCACCCTCTCCAACGGCTCTACCGGCCTGCTGGACCTTAACGTGAACCAGCCCCAGCGCACCCTCAACTCCGGCGGATTCATCTACGACATGGCCGACGGCGGCGCTTTCGTCCTCAACGCAAACCCCAAAGAGGGCCAGAGCCTCGACGACGTGCGCGAAATTCTCCTCGAGCAGGTGCGTAAGCTCCGCGCCGGCGACTTCTCCGACGAGCTCGTGCCCGCCGTGGTCAACAACCTCAAGAGCGAGCAGCAGTACGGACTCTTCGACAATTCCAGCCGTGCTAATTACTACATCGAAGCATTTGTCAACGGCATTGACTGGGCCGACGAAGTGGCTCTGCTTGAAGCTATCGACAACGTAACCAAGGACGACGTAGTTGCAATGGCCAACAAGTACCTCGACCCCATCAACTACCTCACCATCTTCAAGCGCGAAGGGGCCGACCCCAACGAACTCAAAATCGCCAAGCCCGAACTCACCCCTATCGCCATGAACCGCGACGCCGCTTCGGATTTCCTCCTCGAAATCCAGAACTCCGAGGTTGAGCCCATCGAGCCCGTGTTCATCGACTACACCACCGACGTGACCAAGTCCGTCTTCCCCGGTAATCAGGAATTCATCTACGTCAAGAATAACACCAACGACATCTTCGAACTCGTAATCTTCTACGAGGTAGGCTCATACACCAATCCTCTGCTGTCCTATATGGGTGGCCTCTACAAATTCCTCGGCACCAAGGACATGACCCCCGAGCAGGTAAAGAACGAGTTCTACAAGCTCGCCTGCAACGTCCGCATGAGCTGCAGCACCGAGCGCTTCTACGTCACCCTCTCGGGCCTCTCCGAGAATATGCCCGCTGCCCTGAAGCTCCTTGAAAAGGTTATGACTCAGGCTGTTATCTCTCCCGAAGCTCTTCAGGGCTATGTTGAGCGCACCGACAAGTCGCGCGCCAACAGCAAGCAGAACCAGCAGCAGAACTTCTCCCGCCTGTCGCAGTACGTCTACTGGGGCGACGAATCCGCCAAACTCGGCCAGAAGCAGTACGAAGCACTCCGCAATGCAACTCCCGCCGATGTTGCCGGAGCCCTCTTCGACGTAGCAATGTACCCCCAGACCATCGTATACTTCGGCAACGACTCCATGGCCGACGTTGAGAAAATCATCGAGCGCGACCACTACATCTCCACCAACCCCCGCACCGATGCCCTCAAGGACCTCATCACCATGACCGAGCCCACCGAAACGGTATTCTACATCGCGCCCTACGACGCCAAGCAGCTCTATATGATAGGCTTTGCAAACCGCGGCGAGAAGTACGACGCCAACCTCACCCCCGCCATGACCGTGTACAACGAGTACTTCGGCGGCAACATGAACGCAATCGTGTTCCAGGAAATGCGCGAGAGCCGCTCCCTGGCCTACTCCGCATGGGCCGGCATGGGCAGCCCCTCCAAACCCGACAAGAACTACTACTACGTGATGCAGATCGCAACCCAGAACGATAAGCTCATGGACGCAATCAACGCATTCAACGAAATCATCAACGACATGCCCCGCAGCGAAAGCGCCTTCCAGCTGGCCAAGAGCGGCATCGACGCCCGTCTCCGCACCGAGCGCGTGGTCAACGACGAAATCGCCTTCGACTACATCAACTCCCGCGACTTCAAGCGCACCCACAGCGCCGACAAGGAAGTGTTCGAAGCCCTCCCCGCAATGACCCTCGACACCGTCACCGAGTTCCAGAAGGCCAAGGTGAAGGACGGCGTGTACTACTACGGTATCCTGGGCAAAATCGAGGACCTCGACATCCCCGCCCTCGAAAAGCTCGGAAAGGTCGTAATCCTCTCCACCGAGGACATTTTCGGCTACTAATCCTCCCTCATTCCCATACCCAAGGCCACGCCCGCACGGCGTGGCCTTTTTGCGCCCCGGCGTTGGCATTGAGGAAAATTATTCGTATCTTTGTGGCCGGTATGGCAGAGCAAGCGAACACAGCCCTGATGGCGTCGCGGCGCCTCAACGAGTTCCTCCGTAAGGAGGGCGGACGCGTCACACCTGAGCGACATGCCATCCTCGAAATCGCGCTGGCCATGAAGGGTCACTTCACTGCCGACCAGCTGCTGGAAGCCGTTAGCCGGGGCGACATGCCTATCGCGCGCTCTACGGTCTTCGCCACAGTCGACCTCCTGGTTCGCGCCCGCATCCTTCAGGCACGCACCCTGAGCGGACGCCGCGTGTTCGAAAAGATGGCCGGACCGCACCACCACACCATATGCAGCGTCTGCGGCCGCATAAAGGACCTCCGCGATGTCCACCTGGACAACTTCCTCAACCGCCGCAGCTACTCCGCATTCACCCCCGACGAGTTCGAACTCGTCATCACCGGCACATGTTCAGCCTGTGCCCGCAAAAAACGTAAAACCTCTAAAACCTAACCTATCCCAATGAAAGCAGATCTTCTGTTAGGCCTCCAGTGGGGCGACGAAGGCAAAGGCAAAATTGTCGATGTCCTGGCCCCTGAATATGATATCGTAGCACGCTTCCAGGGCGGCCCCAACGCCGGTCACACCCTCGAATTCGACGGTCGCAAGCACGTTCTGCGTTCAATCCCCTCGGGCATATTCGCCGCCGACGGCCACCCCATCGTCAACATCATCGGCAACGGCGTGGTCCTCGACCCCGTCCTCTTCCGCTCCGAAGCCGAGGACCTCGAAGCCGACGGCGTGCCCCTGCACAAAATCCTGAAAATATCCCGCAAGGCCCACCTTATCCTGCCCACCCACCGACGCCTCGACGCCGCAGGCGAAGCCGCCAAAGGCGCCTCGAAAATCGGCACCACAGGCAAGGGCATCGGCCCCACATACACCGACAAGGTTTCCCGCCGTGGCCTCCGCGTGGGCGACATCGAAGCTCCCGACTTCATGGCGCGCTACAATGC
>WFLX010006517.1_pt1 | contig 24329 bp, 26 predicted proteins | sample 4967041 | NCBI WGS metagenome assembly WFLX01 (sample SAMN12857096, study PRJNA449069) | gut metagenome | isolation source: stool from male and female vole | host: Microtus ochrogaster | place: USA:Florida | collected 2017
GGAATTTTATATGCTTCTTGTTGAAATCGATCAATACTACAAGCGTATATTTCCATTTCAAACTATGTATTACGAGTTTCTTCAAAATGGCAGTAAGACAGAGTACAGGGCAGCAGTAGAGCTGTTGAAAATGCTTTCTGATGAGAACAGGGAAGAAGGAAGGCTAAAGATAAAAAGATATCTCAGTGTTATGGCAAACCGTAGATTGAGGGAGAAATATTTTGGGTTTTAGATCAAATATTGTTTGCTGCAATTTTCTCTGACAAAAAATTTGCATAAAGTGCAGATATAGACTATAATATGAAATAAGCAGGCAAGAATTTCTGTGCTATCAAAATGGATACAGGAGGAGAAAAAATGGGCGAAGTAGCTTTTAAGGAAAGAAAGCGGTGGGTCTTTTTGGGACTGCCCTTTACTTTTACCAAATACACAATCAAAGATGATGTCATCACTATTTCCGCAGGCTTGTTAAAGACGGTGGAGAACGACTGTTATATGTATAAGGTGCAGGATGTGCAGCATTCTGCCACCTTGTTTGAAAAAATGTTCAAGCTGGGTACCGTTACCTGCTTTACCGGAGATACCACTCATCCCAAGCTGGAGCTTCTTCACATCAAAAATTCCAAGGAGGTTAAGGAGTTTATCTTAAAGGAATCCGAGGAGGCAAGATTGAAGAGGCGTACCGTGAATATGCTGGATATCGGCTCCGGAGACATAGGAGATATGGACGATATGTGATATTATGATCTGTTGGCTGGAGGAACCGTCTTTTTGAGGCGGTTTCTTTGTTGCAGCAGATATTCAAACAGCAGTCCGGCACCGAACCAATTAGGGGCATAATCCAGACGGATGATGCGCTTGATGTGAAAGCGGCTGCGGCGATAGTCCCAAGGGCAGAGCTTATGCTTGCTTAACAAAGCGCCGGCGGTATATTCTGCGGAGAAAATCAGCGCCATATAAGTAAATCCCCTGAACCATGCGGGCTTGTTTTTTAACAGTTTCATGACGGGGGAGAGGAATGCCACGCTTCCATAGATGGGAAACATCCAGAGGGAGGTGGTTCCCTTTAGTTTGAAGTCCCTGCGCCGCAGAGCAGCCAGAGCTGTAAAAACAATTTCCATGCACCACCCGGAAACACCGCAAAATATAAAATCCTGCTTTAATTTTCTAAGAAAATTCATTTTTTCCTGCCTTTATTTGATCATATATAATAATAAAGATAGTATGAGTCTTTTGGCAAGGGATTAAACATTTTGGGGCAGGTTTTTTGAGGAATGCCATGGATAGGAGAACAGAATGAATTATAGACAAGCAATGGAGTATGTGGAGTCTCTGGGCACTCATGGTATTGTACCAGGGCTTGACAGCATAAGAGAGTTGTGCAGACGGCTGGGCAATCCCCAGAATGAACTGAAATTTGTGCATATTGCGGGAACTAACGGCAAGGGTTCTGTCCTCGCCTATATCTCAACCGTGCTAAAATGTGCGGGATATAGGGTGGGAAGATATCTTTCGCCGGTTATTTTTGAGTATCGGGAGAAGATTCAGGTAAACGAGAAGCCCATTTCCAAGGCAGCCCTCTGCGAGGGGCTGGAAATCATCAAGCTTGTCTGCCAAGAGATGGAGGCGGAAGGCTTTGTGGCTCCCACGCTTTTTGAGGTGGAAACGGCATTGGCATTTTGGTATTTTCAAAAAAAGGGCTGTGATATCGTGGTGCTGGAGACGGGAATGGGAGGAGCAGAGGATGCCACCAATCTGATTACCACAACAATAACATCTGTTATCACATCTGTGGGAATGGATCATATGAATTTTCTGGGCAAGACCCTGGACAAGATTGCAGCACAGAAGGCGGGGATTATCAAAGAAGGCAGCCGGGTGGTTGTTATGAAACAACAGCCCATAGTCATGGATGTGATAGGAAAAGCGGCGAAGGAAAAGAATTGCTCCCTGATTGAGGCGGACGTGGCAAGAGCTTCCCGCGTCCGATTTGGCATAGAGAGACAGAAATTTGATTATGACGGCATGAAAAATCTGGAGATAACATTGGCGGGAAAGTTTCAGATTGACAATGCCGTATTGGCGGTGGAGGCAGTCCGTTCTTTGTCAGACAGGTGCTTTGCTGTGGAAGAAGAGGCTTTGCGCAAGGGGCTTAAGACAGCCAAGTGGCGGGGGCGGTTTGAAGTGATTAGAAAAAAGCCCCTTTTTATTGTAGACGGAGCACACAACGAGGATGCGGCGCAAAAACTTGCAAATTCTATAGAATTCTATTTTACAAATAAGAGAATTATTTATATAATGGGAGTATTGAAGGACAAGGAATATGAGAAAATCATAAACCTGACCCATGAATATGCGGACCAGATTATTACAGTGACTCCCCCAAATAACAAGCGGGCGCTGCCTGCTTATGAGCTGGCAAAGGAGATTGCGCTGGTGCATCCCGATGTGACGGCGGTGGACAGTCTGGAAGAAGCGGTGGAGATGAGCATGCTGCTTGCAGGCAGTGAGGATGTCATCTTGGCCTTTGGCTCTCTTTCCTATTTGGGAAAGCTGATTACGATTGCAGAGAATGATTCATAGGAGGCTGACCATGGTAGACCATGAAAAGATAAAAGAAGGCGTGAGGCTTTTATTGGAAGGAATCGGAGAAGATGTAGGCAGAGAGGGTCTTAAGGAAACACCGGACCGGATTGCCAGAATGTATGAGGAAATTTACGGCGGAATGGGAGAGAGTGCGGCGGAGCATTTGTCAAAGGTATTTTCCGTACGCCATAACGAGATGGTTTTGGAGAAAGACATTGTGTTTTACTCCACTTGTGAACATCATTTGATGCCTTTTTACGGAAAAGCCCATGTGGCATATATTCCGGACGGCAAGGTGGTGGGACTGAGCAAGATTGCCAGAACGGTGGAGACTTACGCCAAGAGACTCCAGATACAGGAGCAGATGACGGGACAGATCGCCGATGCCATTATAGAGCATCTGGCACCTCAGGGCGTCATGGTAATGCTGGAAGCGGAACATATGTGCATGACCATGAGGGGCATAAAAAAGCCCGGAAGCAAGACCGTCACCGTTGCAGCCAGAGGAGCCTTTAAGGAGGATGCGGGATTGCAGGAGCAGTTTTATAAAATGTTGCGGCTCTAAGTTTCACGCGGCAGAATCAAAGAAAATGCGGAGAAATATGGATAGAATAGATAAAATATTAAAACATGATTTATTTTTATATCACTTATCAAAAAATCAGGAGGCAGAAGCAGACAGACGCTTCTGCCGTCATGATATAGTACATTTTTTGGATGTGGCAAGAATCGGGGAAATTCTTCGTCTGGAGGAAGGGCTGGAGCTGGACAGAGAATGGATTTATGCCGCGGCGCTTTTGCATGATTTAGGGAAGCATATTCAATATGAGGACGGAACCTCCCATGAAAAAGCTGGAGGAGAAATTGCGCCTGTTATTTTAAAGGACTGCGATTTTTCAGAGGAAGAGAGCCATAGGATTGTGGAGGCGATTCTTGGGCATCGGGATGAAAAGATTGCCGGTGAGCGAAGCCTCAGGGGAATATTATATCGGGCGGACAAAGCCAGCCGGGCATGCTTTGCCTGCGGGGAAGAGAAAAACTGTAATTGGAAGGATGGAAAGAAGAATCTGAAAATTAGATTGTAAATGAAATAAGAAAAAGGGAGACAAAATATGAGAAACATAATTTGCTTTCATAGTCCGGATGAAATCAATGGATATTTGAGTAATTGGTATCTTTCGGAATTTTATATGGATGGTGTACATTATTCTTCTATGGAGCAGTACATGATGTATCAGAAAGCGATGCTTTTTGAGGATATTGGTATTGCCAATCAGATACGGAACATCTCCGATGTAGGAAAAATCAAAGATTTGGGGNGNAGGGTCAAAAANNATGACGATNTTANCTTGGAATGGCGTGCGNCNGANTATTGNTTATCAGGGACTTCTTGAGAAATTCCGGCAAAATGAAGACTTAAGAGACAAACTTCTCGCCACGAAAAACGATATTTTGGCAGAATGTGCGGTTCAGGATAAAATATGGGGAATCGGTCTTTCCATGAAGGATGAAAAGCGGCTTCATATGAAGGAATGGCAGGGCCAAAATTTATTGGGATTTGCATTGATGCGTGTGCGGACAGCCTTAGAGAGTGAAGACGGGAGATAAGCGTGAAAANCGGCAATCGNGAATTTGACACAAAAAAGCNTACTNATATCATGGGCATTCTGAATGTAACACCGGATTCCTTTTCGGACGGGGGCAGATGGAATGACAAAGACAAAGCCCTTTACCATGTGGAAACCATGCTGGAGGAAGGCATGGATATCGTGGATATAGGCGGGGAATCCACCAGACCGGGGGCCGATTTTGTGCCGGAGGAAGAGGAGATTTGCCGGGTTTTACCTGTGATTGAAGCCATCAAAACCCGATTTGATGTCCCCATCTCTTTGGATACCTACAAGAGCAGGGTGGCGTTAGCGGGCATCCGTGCAGGAGTTGACTTGATTAACGATATCTGGGGATTAAAATATGACGGAGAAATGGCGGCAGTGATTGCAGAAAGCGGGTTGCCATGCTGTCTTATGCACAACAGGAAGCAGGCGGATTATCAGGATGTCTTGCAGGATGTAATGGCGGATTTGTCCGAGACCATAAAGATTGCAGAACAGGCGCAGATTGCAAGGGAACAGATCATTCTGGATCCCGGTATTGGCTTTGGCAAAACCTATGAGAATAATCTGGAAATTTTGAATGCTCTGGAAAGGCTGAATGCCCTTGGGTTCCCGATTTTGCTGGGATGCAGCCGTAAATCCGTGATTGGAAAAACCTTAAATCTTCCGCCCGCAGAGTGTCTGGAGGGAACTCTGACAACCTCTGTGATTGGCGTGATGAAGGGCTGCAGTTTTGTGCGTGTGCATGATGTAAAGGAAAATGCGCGGGCTATTCGCATGACAGAGGCGATTCTTGGGAGAGTTAAACAATGAAAAATAAAAAGCATATAATGGGAGTTGTCGGCGTGGGATTGTTGCTCACTTGTCTGCTTACAGGATGCTCTGGGGAAGTCCCATCCCATCAGGAGGAAAAAAGTACCCCTACGCAGCTGGAAACGGAAGAGGAAACCACAAAAGGGATGGAAGCATCCGCAGAAACCCCAGGAACAGAAGCGGTAACAGGAACAGAAAAGGCAATAGGAACAGAAGCGCTAACAGGAACGACAGAGGCAGGGAAACAGCCTTCCGAGACAGTACAGTCAGAACCAGAAAAACCGGAGCCGGGACCTGCAACACTGCTTTATATGGGACATGCTAGTATCCGCATTGTTACGGATGAGGGGAAGGTCATTTACATTGACCCTTACGCCGGGGACGATTATGATATGGCGGCAGATATGATTCTGGTTACGCATGCTCATACGGACCACAGTCAGACTGACAAGGTGAAGAATCGGAATCAGGATTGCCGGATAATCACGCAAAAAGAGGCAATTCAGAATGGGGAGCATCAGATCTTTACATTTGATTTTGTTACGGTGGAGGCTGTGGAGGCCGGATATAATCCGCAGCATGATGTGAACAAATGTGTGGGTTATGTACTGACATTTTCCAACGAAAAGTCAATTTATGTGACGGGGGACACCTCTAAGACGGAACAGATGCCGCTTATGGCGGAAAAGGAAATTGACTATGCTTTTTTCTGCTGCGATGGCGTATATAACATGGGACTCACGGAAGCGGCGGAGTGTGCCGGGCTGGTGGGAGCCAAACATAATATTCCATATCATATGACAACAAATACTTCCGGAAAGCAGTTTGACAGGAATCTGGCGGAAAAGTTTGATGCACCGGATTGCTTGATTGTAGAACCCGGTGAGGAAGTGTTAATAAAATAACAGCTGATTGGATATCCATAAGAGAGGAGCCAAATTGGAAAATACAGTCAATTATATAACCGATAAAGCAAAAGATAAAATCAAGATAGAGGAATTGGAAGTATACGCTTATCATGGCGTGTACCCTGAGGAGCAGGAAAAAGGGCAGCTTTTTTATGTCAACGCCACATTGTATGGGGATATTTATCAGGCGGGCATCACGGATGAGTTGGAGTCTTCAACAGATTATGGCAAAGTCTGCCATTTTATTACTGAGTGGATGCAGACTCATACCTGTAAACTGTTGGAAGCCGTGGCGGAAAGGCTGGCGGAGGCGATTTTGTGTGAATTTCCTCTAATAGAGGAGGTAGAGCTGGAAATCCGAAAGCCACAGGCGCCCATCGGGCTTCCTTTTGGTTCTGTCTCAGTGGAGATTCGCAGAGGCTGGCACAGGGTCTACCTGTCCGTAGGCTCCAATATGGGAGACCGGGAAGCTTTTATCAGAAATGCGCTGAATACCTTAAATTCCAAATCACATACAAAAATATGCAAAATATCAGACTTACTGATTACAAAACCTTATGGCGGCGTGGAACAGGAGGATTTTTTAAACGGGGCGGTTGAGCTTAAGACGCTGCTTTCACCCCAAAAGCTACTTGCCATGCTGCATGAGCTGGAGCAGGTGGCGGGGCGGGAGAGAACTCTGCGCTGGGGCCCCAGAACGCTGGATTTGGATATTCTTTTTTATGATAAGCTGGTGTATGAGGATGATGAACTAGTGATTCCGCACATAGACTTGCAAAATCGCTATTTTGTATTAAAACCCCTCAGTGAGATTGCTCCGAACTACCGTCATCCTTTGACCGGACAGACTGTGAGCCAGATGTTAGAGGCCTTAAATAGCGATTGAGAAAACCGGCGCAAAGTCCGGTGAAAAGCCCAGTGACAATGCCGCTTATGATTAAAAAGGGCAGATAGGCCAGCACACCCAATGTGGAAGTCAGAAGCAGGGCGATTCCGATTTGGCCTAAATTGTGGAAAATAGCACCGAAAATGCTTGTGAGAAACAAGAAATGTCCCTGTAGGGCGCGGTTTGCAAGCCCCATGGCAAGAAGGCACAAAAGTCCCCCAGCCAGGCTGTAAAGGAAGCTCATGGCCTGCCCAAAGAAAAGGGAGGCCAGCACAATCCGCACAAGAAGCACCAAGAGGGCATCCTTGTTTGAATAATTACTGATGACAATCAGAGTTATGATATTGGTAAGTCCCAGCTTGATGCCGGGAATGGGCACAAGGGGAGGAATGGCGCTTTCTATGGCAAAGACCGCCAGAGACAGGGCGGCAAATAAGCCAAGGACAGTCAGCCGTTTTAAGGGAAAGGAATTCATAAAGCCTGCCTTTCTTATCAGTAAGTAACGATATCGGGTGTTATCAAATCGTTGCTGAAGACCTCATCTCCGCCAATTTCCCGCACCTGAATCACCAGCCTGTTGGGCAGACAGGTAATGGGCAGGAGGGAAGAGCGGATATAGCCCTGATGCATACAGAGCTTGTCAGGACAGCTGGCATTACTGATACAGATGCCGCCGTCTTTCACTGTAATTTCATTGAAACAGTCATTCTCCCCTGTGATAATAAAAGAAAAGGGGGCTTCTGCAGTATCCAGAGGGATGCTTTTGATTATACTGCCATTCTGATAAATATCTGCAATGGTTTCTTTGGGGGAAACAGGGCGGAAAATCCATAAAATACAGATGAGAGCCAGCACAAAAACAGCAAGGGACATTAAAATAGCAACCGTTATGTATTTTTGCTCTCCCTGTAATTTTCCGTGCTCCATTTGCGAGATAATCCCTCCGTTTTTGGCAATTTTGGCAGTTTGGTTTAGTATGGTATCACACAGTACAATATGCTATGCCTTAGTATAGCAAAAAGGAATAAAAAAATGAAGTCTGTTTTAAGTAAAAATAGAAAGTGTAGAAAAATTAGTAAAATCGCCAGACCTGTTTTGGCGCTGTTTTTCCTCTGTTCCGTGATATTCATGACTGGATGCAGCAGCACAAGCCCCAGACATCTCACCGACACAGACACCGCAATGGGAACGGTAATTATCCAGCAGATTTATGCGGAAGCTGCTCCAAGAGGATTTGCGGCTTCTGCCCCAAATGAGGAAGAGGATATCACAGAGGAAGTTCTTGCACGCATCCGTAAGCTGGAAATAGAAACGCTTTCCAAAAGAATCAAAGAATCAGAGATTTTCAGCATCAATGAGGAAGCGGGAAAGGGAACCACAATGCCTCTCTCCCCTAATATGGAGACAATTTTGTCGCAATGTCTGGAGATTTCCAGAGCCTCAGGGGGCGCCTTTGACATTACCATAGGAGAAGTGGCTGGACTTTGGGACATTGATACATGGGCGGCCATGGACGGCTGTTCGGCCATGGACGATGATACCATATTGAATAGTGGTGTAGCTGCCGATACCTTAAACGATCACCCCAAACAATATAAACTTCCTGATAAGGATGAGTTGTCCAAAGCCCTTGTCCTCACCGGATATGAGAAATTGACTTTGGAAAATCAAAGCATTCGTATGCCGGAAGGTATGTCTCTGGATTTGGGAGCTGTGGGAAAGGGTATTGCCTTGGATGAAATCCTTACCCTGTTGCAGGAAAGGGAAGTGTCAGGGGCTGTCATCTCCGTGGGGGGAAGCATTCTGACTTATGGGGAAAAACCTGATAAAAGTCCCTGGAGAGTCGCTATTGCAGATCCTGACGACAGGACGGGCAGTATTGGCGTTTTAACCCTCACAGGGCAGTGGTGTATTTCCACTTCCGGAGATTACGAGAGATATGTAGAAGTGGATGGCATCCGATACCATCATTTGATTGACCCGGCCACCGGTTATCCGGCAAGGAGCGGTCTTAGCAGTGTTACTATTCTGACAAAAAGCGGATTTTTAAGCGATGCCCTGTCCACGGCATGCTTTGTTCTGGGAGAAGAAAAAGGAATGGAGCTGGCGAAACAGTATGATGTGGAGGCGATTTTTGTGAGAGAGGACGGCTGCATTTCCATGACCCAGGGGATGCAGGCATATTTCCATTTGTCGAAACTGGCCGAATAGCTATAATACCATGACTTATGGGAGGAAGTTGATGAATAAAGAACGAAAAAACACCATAGAGCAAAACGAAATTTCAAAAATATATACATTTAAACTCGGCGGATATTTACAAAAAGTATTGCTGGAAGGTAAAAGAAAAGATTTGCCTATTGTGATAACACTGCATGGAGGTCCGGGAACCCCCATACCTTTTTCCGTGGGCTGCCGAGGACTGTTTCCCATGTTCACCGACCATTTTATTATGGTATATTGGGATCAATTAGGATGTGGAATCAATGACTACAAAATCGATGACAGTTTTCAAATCCAAACCTTTGTTGATATGACCTGCGACTTGGTGTTGGAAATCAGAATGCTTTTTCCAAATCATCCCCTATATTTTTTTGCAAGTTCATGGGGGTCTGTTCTGAGCGCATTGGCGGCCGAATCAATGTCGGAGCATATTGGCGGTGTGGTGGTCTGCAGTCAGATTATCAAAGACATATTTTTTCACGAGGAAGTTTTTCATACCCTCGAAGCCTCTAAGATTCCCCAAAAGAAGCTGAAGGTATTAAAAAACGCCAACCCGGAAACGGCCACACCAAAAGAACTACAGTTAATGAGTTCCTGCCTTACCAAATACACCGACGCCTATTATAACCCAAACGGTAAAAAAGCCCCAATGCTCCCTATCATCAAAGGATTGTTAACAAGCCCGGATTATAACTTGAAGGACTTCAAGGCAGTTATGGTCAATGGGTATAGGGGGAATCGTTCCCTGTGGAAGGAATTATTGAAGATAAATCTTACGCAAACCTTATCCCATATCACGGTGCCGTATGTCATTCTTCAAGGCGACACAGATATTGTGGCTTCTACCCAGACGGTAAAACAAGTGATAAGCAATGCGGGCAACAGCAATTTGAAGTATGAGATAGTGAAAGATACCGGGCATTTTCCGGGAGAAGACATGATGAATGCGGTGCTTGAGAAACTGAAATTATATAAAGATGTTGCTAATATCTGACACAAAGAATATAATAATGATACAAACAAAAGGAGGTCCTCATGGCAGAAAATTCATATATACATCTCGATCAGAAAATTATAGACAAGGTGGAGGAGAAGATGCCGCCGGAGGAGGAATTGCAGGAGCTCGCAGACTTCTTCAAGGTGTTTGGGGATGTCACCAGATTAAAGATTTTAAACGCACTGCTATGTGCGGAAATGTGTGTTTATGATATTGCAAATCTGTTAGGCAGCTCCCAATCCGCCATATCCCATCAGCTTCGTGTGTTAAAGCAGATGGGACTTGTGAAAAACCGACGGGAAGGCAAGACCATTTTTTATGCATTAGCGGACGCCCATATCGTGACTATCTTAAGTCAGGGACTTGACCATATTGAAGAGTGAAGCTATTTCGTATCCTTTTGCCCCATTGCCTGAGCCCCGTAAAAGACTTCTGCATAATCGCTGCCCAGATAAGTGTGGTACAGAGTGGTTTCATCTTCAAAATCCTGAAAATAGGCATAGCGCGAGGTCATGTTGATATGAGTGAAATTGCCCACTGCCACCACTTTTTTATCAGAGCCGTCCGTGCGCATGCAGATTAATTGGGGATCCCGCCCATTCTTCTGATAATATACATAGCCGGAGCCTACATTAAAGCAATCGGCGCGGTCATTGGTCAGAACTTCAACCACTTCCTGAGACATGGAATAACGGCATATCCTATAATTATTTCCCATATCCATATAGTACACATAATCCCCCTCCACAATGGGATAGCACAAATTGCCCTCCCACACCACGGAAGATTGATCTGTTGTGGTATTTAAGGAATAGAGATAGTGGTTATCCTGAGTGCCGCTGTAATAAATCGTGCCGTTCGAAACACAGGCGGGACTGATATTGTAGTTTGCCAAATCCACCCGGTCTGATTTATCCGTGTTCATCTTATACAAAACAGGATGTTGATTCCCTGCCGTCAGCAAATAAAGCCGATTATCCACCAATTGCCCGGTTACAACGGTATCCCTTGTAAGGGAAGTGATATCCTTGCCTTGCAAGTTGCAGCGGTTGAAAGAACGGGGAACTCGCACGTTTCCCATGCCGGCTTCACCCGTGGACGCCATCTGGAAATAATACAGATAATCTCCGCCTGCCAGAATATTGCGGACTGCGGTATTGCTTAACTTTCTGAGTTGCCCCTCGTCAGGGTCCATAATGTAGAGATTATTTAAGTCATAGGCATTGGCAAAATAGACCATGCCGTTATATTCACAAAAATAACCACCGTTATTTAAATTTCCCGCAGTGTTGCCCACGGTTCCCGGAGGATTTGGGGTCACCCGCTCCAATAAAGTGGATAACACGGCTATACCGCCTAAAACCAACAGAACAATCACTAAAAATACAATTGCCAGCACAGTTGTTTTTTTATTTTTATTTTCCATACTTATATCTCAGCCTTCCTTCCCATAAAAGATATTGGCAAGAGTCTACCTACGCATAGGATGCGCGCCAAAATGTTTTATAAATATACTATAAGTATACATTGCTTTTTGCTTGCTATCAAGGGCATTTTGTTATAAGATATTTTTGACAGGGTAAAAGTGTGAAAAATCTAAATTACATATATGAGAAACGGAGAAAGTTATGGATTTATTAGAGTTAAGGAATCAATTGGACGGTATAGATGCACAGATTGTCAGTCTGTATGAGCAGAGAATGGAAGTCTGCAGGCAGGTGGCGGAGTATAAGCTGCAAAACGGCAAGAAGGTGCTGGACAGGCAGAGAGAGAATGAAAAGTTGGAAAAGATAAAGTCCCTGACCCACAACGACTTTAACCGTCAGGGAGCGGCGGAGCTGTTTGAGCAGATTATGTCCATGAGCCGCAAACTGCAATACCAGANGNTGGCGGAATATGGANGNCAGAGCAGACTTCNCTTTATTGGNGTNGACNATCTGGATACTAAGAAAGCAAGAGTGGTGTTTCAGGGCGCCGAGGGGGCTTATTCACAGGCGGCAATGCTTCAATATTTCGGGGAGCAGGTCAGCGGTTTTCATGTGGACACTTTCAGGGAAGCCATGAGCGCCATCGACGAGGGCAGCGCGGATTTTGCGGTGCTTCCCATTGAAAACTCCACAGCGGGCATTGTTAATGAAATATATGATTTGTTGGTGGAATTTGAAAATTATATTGTTGGCGAGCAGATTATCAAAATTGAACATTGTCTGCTGGGGGTGCCGGGAGCCGTGACGGAGGATATCAAAACCGTGTATTCCCACCCTCAATCCCTGATGCAGAGCGCAAAGTATCTGGCGGAACATGATTGGCAGCAGATTAGTATGCAGAATAACGCATTTGCCGCTAAGAAAGTGGCGGAGGAAAAGGATAAAAGCCAGGCAGCCATTGCCAGTGAGCAGGCAGGCAGGATTTATGGGCTGGAAGTGTTGAAAAAAGGCGTGAACCATTCGGATACCAACTCCACCCGGTTTATTATCGTGACGAACCAGAAGATTTTCAGGACGGATGCCAAAAANGTGAGCATATGTTTTGAGGTTGCCCNNGAGAGCGGTTCCCTGTACNATATGCTGTCCCATTTTATCTACAACAACTTAAATATGACCAAGATTGAGAGCCGTCCCATAGAGAACAGGAATTGGGAATACCGCTTTTTTGTGGATTTTGAGGGCAATCTGGCGGACAGCGCAGTGAAAAATGCCCTGAGGGGACTCAGGGAGGAAGCCAGAAACATGAAGATATTGGGAAACTATTGAGAAACGATAGAGGTATCAGACATGCGGGAAGAAGAATTAATGGTATACAGAGATTTTGAAGAGGGCGAGCTTTTTTACGATATGGCGTGGCTCATGGGGCATTATGATGAAGAAGGCGGCTCTGTGGAAGAAATGAAGGGGATTTTTTACCATTGCATCCATGAACTGATTGAGGTGGCGGGAACCTATGGTTTCCACGGGAATCTCTGGCACTGCTATCTGGCAAATCTCTTGGTCAATAATGAAAATAGTTACAGCTGCGGCTGTGAGATACGGGGAGAAATCGAAGGCTCCATCAATGCGGCGGCGCTCCACGATATTGTAATTTTCAAGGAATTTTACGACTATGATTTTAAGCCCATGATGGAAAAGCTGAAAGTGCCAGAATATGCTATTTTAGAAGAATACGAAAGCAGCAAGCAGGAGAGCAAGGTTTACAATACCCGCATCTGCGCTAGAATCTGTGAGCTGGCGGAAAAATTCTGCAAGGACCAGACCCCGGAGGAGATGAAGGCAACCCTCACTGAGTTTTATAGGGAATACGGCGTGGGAAAGTTCGGACTGCACAAGTCCTTCCGTATTTTCCGCGAGGAGGAGGGTGTGCAGATCAAGCCGATTTTGAACATTGCTCATGTTCATCTCGACGATTTAGTGGGATATGAGATTCCCAAGAAAAAGCTGGTAGACAACACGGAAGCCTTTGTAAGCGGCAGAAAGGCAAACAACTGCCTTCTGTTTGGGGATGCCGGCACAGGCAAATCCTCCTGCATTAAGGCGATTGCCAATGAATATTATGACAGGGGGCTTCGTATCATCGAGGTATACAAGCATCAGTTTCAGGATTTAAATGATGTCATCAGCCAGATTAAGAAGCGTAACTACAAATTCATTATTTACATGGATGATTTAAGCTTTGAAGAGTTTGAGATAGAATACAAGTATCTGAAAGCCGTCATTGAGGGCGGGCTGNAAAAAAAGCCTGAAAATGTGCTNATTTATGCCACCTCCAATCGCCGGCACCTGATTCGGGAGAACTACAGCGACAAGGAGGAAATCAGGGAGGATATGCATACCAGCGACACCGTGCAGGAAAAGCTTTCTTTAGTATCCCGATTCGGCGTGACCATCTATTTTGGTGCGCCGGATAAAAAACAGTTCCAGAATATCGTAAAAACTTTGGCGGAGCGCTATCAGGTTTCCATGCCGGAAGAGAAACTTCTTGCAGAGGCCAACAAATGGGAATTAAGCCATGGCGGCTTATCCGGCAGGAGCGCCCAGCAGTTTATCGATTATTTGTTAGGAGGGGTTTCATGAGCAGCAAGACCTTTGCGGCAATTGATGTGGGCAGTTTTGAATTGTCCATGAAGATTTTTGAATTTTCGGGAAAAAATCATATGCGGGAAATAGACTGCCTCCGTCAGGGCATTGCCCTTGGCAGCGACACTTATGCCACAGGCAAAATCAGCAATGAAAAGATGGATGAGTTATGCCGGGTTTTAACGGAATTTTCCTCCGTGATGAAGACCTATAAGGTGGAAGCTTATCGCGCCTATGGCACCAGCGCCATCAGGGAGACGGAGAATTCTTTGATTGTCAGAGATAAAATCGCCCAGCATACCGGCATCAAAGTGGATATTTTGAGCAATTCGGAACAGCGCTTTTTGGATTATAAATCCGTGGCCTTTAAGGCGGACGGATTCCGCCGGATGATAGAAGAAACTGCGGCAATCGTGGATATCGGGGGAGGCAGCATCCAGATTTCTCTCTTTGAAAACGATACGCTGGTGTCCACCCAGAACCTTCGTCTGGGGGTGCTGCGCATTCAGGAGCTGTTAAACCACTTAAATGCCAGACAGACCCAGCTTGAAAATCTCATAGACGAGATGGCCTCAGCACAGCTTTCCACTTATAAAAAGCTGTATTTAAAGGGAAAAGAAATTAAAAATATCATTGTGGTGGATGATTATTTATCCTTCTGGATGGTGAAGAGACTCAAGGAAAATGAGAGACATGCCATTGTGAATGAGGAGGAGTTTGAAGAAATGCTGCAGATTCTGCGGCAGAGCAACACATCCCAGCTTGCCCTCGCCATGGATATGCCTGAGGAGAAGGTTCCCTTGTTGTTTATCAGTGCCATTTTGATGAGAAGGATTGCGCTGATGATGGGTGCTTCCCGTATCTGGGCGCCGGGCGTTACCCTCTGTGACGGAATCGCCTATGAATATGCCGAGAAAAACAAGATGCTCAAAGGCGAGCATGATTTCGAGAAGGATATTATTGCCTGCGCCATGAACATCAGCAAGCGATATATGGGCAGTAAAAGGCGGGCAGAGACTCTGGGAAAGATTACAGCCACCATCTTTGACAATATGAAAAAGGTGCATGGCTTGGGAAAGCGGGAACGCCTGTATCTGCAGATTGCAGCCATACTTCATGACTGCGGAAAGTATATCAGCCAGACTAATATTGGAGAGACCTCTTACAATATCATTATGGCTACGGAAATTATAGGACTTTCCCATCTGGAAAGAGAAATCGTTGCTAGTGTGGTGCGGTTCAACCATNGCAAATTTAAATATTACAATCAGGAAGGTAAAAGTGGTCTGAACAAGGATTCCTACCTGATTGTGGCAAAACTCNCTGCGATTTTGCGGCTGGCAAACAGCCTTGACCGCAGNCACAAACAGAANATGAAGGAAGTCAAGGCATCTCTTAAGGATAATGAACTGATTTTGACGGTGAACACGCTGGAAGACATTACGCTGGAAAGAGGTTTTTATGAAAACAGCAGGGAGTTTTTTACGGAGGTATTCAGCGTGAAGCCGGTACTAAAGCAAAAGAAAAGCTTTTGATGAAATGGAGAAAAAGATGGGAGATATTGATTTGAAGAGCCCGGCTCTTTATACAAATCGGGAATTGAGCTGGGTACAATTTGACCAAAGAGTATTGGATGAGGCNANGGATAAAAATAANCCCCTTTTTGAACGCCTGAAATTTTTGAGCATCACGGCATCCAATCTGGATGAATTTTTTATGATTCGAGTGGCGTCTTTAAAGGATATGGTGAATGCAGGATATGAAAAGCCCGATATTTCCGGGATGACGCCCTCCGTGCAGCTTGACCAATTAGACAAGGCGATTCACAGTCTGGTGGATATGCAGTATTCCACCTACAATCGTTCCTTGCTTCCTCTGTTGGAAAAGAGCGGACTTCATGTGATTCAGCATCATGAGGAACTGTCAGAGGAGGAGGCTGCTTACATTGACAGCTATTTTGAGGATAATGTATATCCGGTACTTACGCCTTTGGCGGTGGATTCTTCCAGACCTTTTCCGCTGATTCGCAACAAGACCTTAAATATCGGTGCCATGGTTACGAAAAAAGAGGGTAAGGGAGAGCTGGAATTTGCCACGGTACAGGTGCCGGGGGTTTTGGAGCGCATTGTGCAGCTGCCCTCCGAGGGAAAAGCCAAAAAAGTCATTCTTTTGGAGGAAATTATTGAGCGCAACATTCATAAACTGTTCTTGAATTATGATATTGTGTGCGCCCACCCTTACCGTATCATGAGAAATGCCGATTTGACCATAGAGGAGGACGAGGCAGCCGATTTGCTGAAGGAAATCGAGAAGCTGCTGAAGAAACGCCAATGGGGGGAGGCAATCCGTCTGGAGGTGGAGGCGGGCATGGACAAACGCCTGCTGAAATTCCTGAAAATAGAACTTGAGGTGGGGATTTCCCAGATCTATTCCATAGACGGCCCCTTGGATTTGACCGTGCTGATGAAAATGTACGCTTTGGACGGCTTTCAGCATTTAAAGACACCAAAATATGAGCCCCAGCAAGTTCCGGAGCTTCCTGTGGGCTGCGATATCTTTGAAGAGATACGAAAAGACGATATTCTGCTGCATCATCCATACCAAACCTTTGGTCCCGTGGTGGATTTTATCCGTCAGGCGGCAAAGGATCCGGAGGTGCTTGCCATCAAGCAGACTCTTTACCGTGTCAGTGGCAATTCCCCCATTATTGCGGCGCTTGCCCAGGCGGCGGAAAACGGCAAGCAGGTGACGGTGCTGGTGGAGCTAAAAGCACGTTTTGACGAGGAGAACAATATTGGCTGGGCCAAGATGCTGGAGAAAGCGGGGTGCCATGTTCTGTATGGATTGGTGGGCTTAAAGACTCACTGCAAGATTACGCTGGTAGTACGCAGGGAGGAGGACGGTATTCGCCGATATGTGCATCTGGGAACTGGCAATTATAACGATGCCACAGCAAAGCTTTACACAGATGTGGGGATTCTTACCTGTCTGGAAACCATAGGGGAGGACGCTACAGCTGTGTTTAATATGCTGTCTGGCTATTCGGAGCCGCTTTCATGGAATAAGCTTTCTTTAGCGCCCTTGTGGTTAAAGGACAAATTCCTGTATTTGATTGCCAGGGAAAAGAAATATGCTCTGGAAGGCAGACCTGCCCGCATTATTGCCAAGATGAATTCGCTCTGTGACAGGGATATCATTGAGGCCCTTTATGATGCTAGTGCTGCAGGGGTGAAGATAGATTTGATTGTCCGGGGCATCTGCTGTTTGAAGGTAGGAATTCCCGGAGTCAGTGAAAATATCACGGTTCGTTCCATTGTGGGCAATTTTTTGGAGCATAGCAGAATTTTTTACTTTGGAAATAACGACCACTACGAGATATACTGCGGCAGCGCCGATTGGATGCCTAGAAATTTGGAGCGCAGGGTGGAAATTCTCTTCCCTATCATAAAGGAAAACTTGAAAGAAGAACTGTTGCACATTTTAGAGAATCAGCTGAAGGATACGGTAAAAGCATCGGTGTTACAGCCGGACGGCACTTATGGGAAGGTGGACAGAAGAGGAAAAAGGAATTTTAACTGCCAGGATGCATTTTGCAAGGAGGCTACAGATAAGATAAAGGCCACGGAGAAAACGGTGCGGGAGAGCAGACGATTTATACCGGAGACCAATGCAGAGACATCAGAATTTTAGTCTCACACTGAAGGAGAAAAAGCATGCGGATAATTTTGGCTTCGGCGTCTCCCAGACGGAGGGAGCTGTTAGAGCAGATAGGCCTGAATTTTGAGGTCAGGGTCAGTGATGTGGAGGAAAAGGTAAGCACCAATGTGCCGGAAATTCTGGTTCAGGAGCTGTCAAGACAGAAGGCGGAGGCGGTTTTTGCGGAACTGTCCCCCACGACAGAAGAATTTTTGGTTATCGGTGCCGATACCGTGGTGTCCTGTGACGGCAGGATATTGGGAAAGCCGGGAAATGCCCAGGAGGCTGTGGAAATGCTTATGCTTTTGCAGGGGCGCAGCCATGAGGTTTATACAGGGGTGACACTTATATATCAGGGGAACAGAGAATGCAGTATCTTACGAAAGACCTTCCATGAGGTGACAAAGGTACAATTCTATCCTATGAGCAGGGAAGAAATTGTCGCTTATGTGGACACAGGAGAGCCCCTTGACAAGGCCGGTGCTTATGGCATTCAGGGGATTTGCGCCCGGTATATAAAAGGTATCAAAGGAGATTACAACAATGTGGTAGGGCTACCGGTGGGCAGGCTATATCAGGAAATGAAAGAAATGTGAAAATTTAAGGAGGTCAGGACTATGCAGGAATATGATGATGCAGTGCTGCAATGCTTTTTAGAAAATCAGTCAAAACTTTTCCCCAAGCCCGTGGTGGAGAGTCTTGAGGAAGCCGAGGATTTTCTGGAGGANTGTATGGCGGTNGTGGTAAATTCCGTGGAGGAAGTCATGGAANTTTTTGAGGNGGANGGNCTCGNNTTGGANGGNCTNGAAGGGGATGNGCNNTTGGANGNGGNTGANGTNTNTGACANTGGGGACGNCAGNTATCTNNTTGTNGAAGCATAGCGTGAAAACTATCTCTAAAGTTTTCTTACAATTTTACCGATATAACTTTCGTAAAAGGATTTCATTTCGCGGTTTGAAATATTATTTCAGACCAGATGCTAAGGAGGGCATTCAGATGAGCAGAGTAGAAGGTTATAACGTTTATCAGAGCAATTATTATGACAGCACGGCAAAGAGCAAGGGAAAAGACCGTACCGACAAGTCCGGGCAGGCAGCCAAAGCAGGAAAGACAGGCCAAACCAAAGAATTGAGCGTCAAGGCAAAGAGACTGCTTGAGGAATTGAAGAGCAAGTATAAGAATATGGATTTCATGGTGGCGGATTATGACACGGATGAGGAAGCAGCTTCCTATCTCTCCCGCGGCACCAAGGAATATAGCGTATTATTTGATGTGGACGAACTTGAGAAAATGGCGGCAGATGAGACCGTAAAGGAGCAGAACCTGAAGGTTTTGGATGGGGCGGCAGATAAGTTTGCCGACTTAAAGGAGCAGCTTGGAGATNCAGCCAAANATNTNACCCATTNANGAANCACCATTGATAACAGCGNAAAGNTATCCTACTTTGCCGAATTGGAGCAAAACAGTGCAAGGCAGAGGGAATGGATAGAAAAGAGCCGTGCGGAAAAGAAAGAGCAGGCAAGGGAAGATAAGAAGGCTCAGGAAGAAAAACTGAGAGAGAAGTGGAGCCATAAAGGTGAGGAGCTTCCTCCGGGATACACCAAGAAAACCCGTGTCAATGCAGATTCTATTGAGGCATTGGCAGCCGGAATCAAAGCTGTGGATTGGAGCAAGGTTCCGGCAACCAAAGTAAGTGAAACGGGAAGCAAGTTGGATTTTACCATATAATTTCCAACAGACCATCCTCGTTATTAGTTTTTTTCGTGACAATATCGGCGGCTTGTTTGACATCAGGGTCAGCATTTGCCATAGCGATACCCACATGAGCCGCTTCTATCATGGAGATATCATTCTGGGCATCTCCGGCGGCATAGGTGTGAGTGCGCAGGATGGGCAGATAATCCGTCACAAAGCGCAGAGCAGTTCCTTTTCCTGCTTCTATAGGAAGGATTTCCATATATTGGCTGCCGGAAAAGACGATTTGGATTCTGTCTTTTAGTCCCTCACAGGAAAGCAGTTCGTCCCGAAAGCGCTCCAGAACGGATTTATCCGTCAGGTGTATGGTCTGAAGCTTGGTGCTTCCCACAGAAAGGGCGTCGGCTAAGTCATCTACACATTTGAGGGGCATATGGATGCGGCTTGTATAGTAGCGGAGCTCCTCATTCATACCATAACATACGATTTCAGAAGCTGTGTATCCATGGATGTGGATACCGGCTTCTTTTGCTTTCCGTACAATAAATGCTGCATCGCTTNNGCTTATNNGATACTNCAAAATGGGCTTTTTNCTTTCACAGTCGTANACCAAAGCNCNATTATAGGAGCTGATTAACATATTGGGATAGGCAATTCCTTCTGTTTCCCTGATTTCCAAAACGCTGGGCAGGGGTCTGCCTGAACTTAGGATAAGCTGATGACCGGCAGCAGTCATATGGTTTAGAGCATCCTTCATGGCAGGGCTTATGGTGCAGTCATCTCGAAGGAGGGTGCCGTCCAAATCACAAAACAATAAATTACAGGTGCTTTTTTTAAGATTTTCCCAGACTTCGTCAGGGACATAGAGTTTTCCGTAACCCGTGGCCAAATCTAATCCCGGCTTGTTGGCGCCATGAAAATCGGAGCCGCCGCTGATAAGCAGATGATATTTCTGCGCAAGAGCCCTGATTTGGCGCTCTTCTGCGGTATCATAGGTGCTGTAAATCGCCTCAATGCCGATAAGCCCCACAGCTTTTAATCGGGCAACCAAAGTATCCAGCCTTTCGTCACTCAGATGATAGAGAATGGGGTGAGCCAGAACGGGAATTCCTCCGGCATTTAAAATTAGCTCCACAGCCATCTCGGGGGAAACTTTTTCCCTGGGAATATAATAGGGACAGTGGTCTCCGATATAACGCTCAAATGCTTCTTTCATGCTATTTATATAACCGTGATTTAACATATACTTGGCATAATGGGCACGGGTAATGACAGCATTGGGAAATTCTTCCATTAGTTTGTCATAGCTGATGTCCATGCCTGCTTCCTCGCGAAGTCGGTCGCACATTTTCCTGTTGCGGGCAGTGCGGGAATCCACAAACTCCTTTAGGTAAGCGCAAAAGGAAGGATTCTTGTAATCGATGTCCAAGCCTACCACATGAACGTCACAGCCCTCATACTCTGTGGAAAACTCAATGCCGGGTATCACAAACGGGACAGTGTTCCCACTTTCCTGTTTTCTTAAGCTTTCTGCATATTCCAGAGCTTCATCCAAGCCGTCCACAGTGTCATGATCCGTCAGGGCAAAGGCGGTTAAGCCCTTTTCCATGGCATAATCCACCAATTGACTTGGGGTAAAGGTGCCGTCAGAACGATTGGAATGTACATGTAAATCTACCATAGTTTCTTAATCCTCATCATCTTCTCTGTTTGCAGTAAACACAGTGCGCTTTCTTGCCATTTCGTCACTTGCCAGATACTCGTCATAAGTAGTAATCTTGTCAATCAGAGTGCCGTCCGGCAAAATTTCCATAATGCGGTTGGCGGTGGTCTCCACAAACTGATGGTCATGGCANGAGAACAAAGCCACTCCGNGGNATTTAATCAACCCATTGTTTAACGCTGTGATGGANTCCATNTCCAGATGGTTGGTGGGCTCGTCAAAAATNAGNCAGTTGGAGCCGCTTATCATCATCTTGGAAAGCAGACACCGCACCTTTTCACCTCCGGAAAGTACCTTTACCTTTTTGACGCCGTCTTCGCCGGCAAATAACATACGCCCCAGAAAGCCCCTNACATAGGTGACATCTTTCACGGGAGAATAGNCGGTGAGCCAATCCGTAATGGTCAGGTCATTGTCAAACTCAGCGGTATTATCCTTGGGGAAATAGGCAAGGGAAGTGGTAACGCCCCATTTATAGCTGCCCTCATCCGGCTCCAGCTCCCCGCTTAAAATCTGAAACAGGGTGGTCTTTGCCAGCTCATTTCCTCCCACAAAGGCAATTTTGTCATCATGTCCCACAATAAAAGAAATATCGTTCAATACCTTTTCACCGTTGATGGTTTTGGACAGATGCTCCACCGTCAGCACCTCATTGCCGATTTCACGCTCGGGGCGGAAATCAATATAGGGATATTTTCTGCTGGAAGGTCTGATTTCTTCCAATTCAATTTTTTCAAGAGCACGCTTTCTGGAGGTAGCCTGCTTGGATTTGGAGGCATTGGCGGAGAAACGGGAGATAAATTCCTGAAGCTCTTTGATTTTCTCCTCTTTCTTTTTGTTTGCCTCTTTCATCTGCTTCACCAAAAGCTGGCTGGACTCGTACCAGAAATCATAGTTGCCGGCATAGAGCTGAATCTTTCCATAGTCGATATCTGCGGTATGAGTGCAGACCTTGTTTAAGAAATAGCGGTCATGGGACACCACAATCACTGTATTTTCAAAATCAATGAGAAAATCCTCCAGCCATGCGATGGCATCCAAGTCCAGATGGTTGGTGGGTTCGTCCAAAAGCAGAATATCGGGATTGCCAAACAGAGCCTTGGCAAGCAGTACCTTTACTTTTAAGCTTCCGTCTAAATCTTTCATGAGAGAATAATGATGGGCAGTGTCAATGCCCAGACCGTTTAACAGCATGGCGGCATTGCTCTCAGCCTCCCAGCCGTCCATCTCCGCAAACTCAGCCTCCAATTCGCTTGCCCGGATGCCGTCCTCATCAGAGAAATTCTCCTTTGCATAAATGGCATCTTTTTCTTTCATAATCTGATAAAGACGCTCATTTCCCATGATGACAGTGTCCATTACATTATAATCGTCATATTTGAAATGATCCTGCTCCAGCACGGACAGACGCTGTCCGGTGGTGATGACCACATCCCCTGTGGTGGTTTCCAGCTGCCCGGAGAGAATCTTTAAAAACGTGGACTTTCCGGCGCCATTGGCTCCGATCAGACCATAACAGTTTCNTTNTGTGAATTTGATGTTGACATCCTCNAATAAAGCTTTTTTGCCGATTCGTAAAGTTACATTATTCGCACTGATCATAATTTACATAAACCTTTCTTTTTTGTTGTCCATACTTTTTCTATTTTACAGAAATTTACGGAAAATGCAAGCATCTATGTATAATTATTGTAGTTTGCATGCAATGTATTGCCCAAGTTGACAGAAAATCGGAGATATGATACTGTGAAGTAGTACAAAAGATGCAAGAGGGAGGATTTTATTAATGAAAATAAATAGGTTAAGAGTTGCCTATATTTTATTTGTTATTGGCATGGTTTTTGTTTTTATGAATTTTCAATCCGGAATTGCAGCAACTCGTCCAAGGGTAAATCTGTATGATAAGGATACTTATATCGAAGATATCGGCTTTTTTGATATGGTGGAGGCTGATATAGACACGGTGTTAGACAGTTTTGCTACAGAAAGTACAAGCAGAAGCGGGATTACCACTCATACGAATTACTATTATATCATTCCGGTGACGGGTAGAGACCAAGAAACTTATTTCATAGCTGTGGAGGTCGCAGAAGATAATTCTGTTCCCTATGATAAAGTGGTGAAATCTACATGGGATTATTTGGAAGGCAAACCCAATGTTATGTTATACAAAGTTCATGCCACCGGATGCATTAAAAAGCTGAGTGCGAAGAAATACAATTTTTTCCAAGAATGGTTTGAGGAAGCGGGCATATTTGAAACAAAAGAGGACTTGGATAAATATGTGCTTCCGCTGTATCTTTCCAATGAAGTTGTGGATCTTTGTACAAAGGGATTGATAGCTGGCGCCGCCTGCCTTTTGATAAGCGTGCTGCTTATTATCTCCCATATAAGAGCAAGATGGAAGCAGAAAAAGGAAGTGAAACAACTCCTGAAAGAACGTGCGGAGAAACAAAAATTTATTAAGATAGACGGCAAGGAGTATCCCAAGGCAACCTTTGACCATGTAAACGAACTTTGCCGTAAGTCAAAGAGACAGGAGGCAATGCAGGAACTCTGTGATATCACAGGGATTGAAAAATTGGATGCAAAAATAATTATTGACAATTGGAATGAATATTACTATGTCTAAGCCCAATAAGCATAAAGTTACCAAAAAGGAGCGGTTCACTTTGAACCGCTCCTTTCTTTTGTATCATCTAGCTATACCGCTGTTTTTTCTTTCTTTTCTGTACCCCTACCACAAGAGATACAGCACAAGTAATTCCGCTCAGGATTGCCATTCCCACGATACCGGACCCCGACGTATCCCCTGTTTTCGGGCTGACTGCTTTGGCAGGGGGTGTATCCTCCGGATCGGGCTCCAGATCAGATATATCATCATCTTCATCCGTTTTTTCGTTTTTACATATGGGCATAGTTTCCGAGGTAGTTGCGGAACCTGCAACGCCGTAAGTTACCTTTCCGTCTGCGTCAACCACCGCCTTGAACACTTCGTGAGAAACCCTGTACCCATCCGGTGCGTTGGTCTCCTTGATGAAGTATGTTTTGTTCGGTTCGGTGGAGAAGGAGACAACCGCCTGATTGTAAGTAGCGGAGGCATTGTCAGTATCTATTAC
>WFLX010025889.1_pt1 | contig 24293 bp, 23 predicted proteins | sample 4967041 | NCBI WGS metagenome assembly WFLX01 (sample SAMN12857096, study PRJNA449069) | gut metagenome | isolation source: stool from male and female vole | host: Microtus ochrogaster | place: USA:Florida | collected 2017
GCAATTCAGGCGGGTGCAAAGGACTTTATTGTAAAGCCTTTCCAGGCAGAGCGTGTGATTGAAGCTGTAAAGAAGGTTGTGGGCTAAGTGACAGTTTTGCTGACAGGCTATAACGGCTATGCACAGTTTATTACAGTGCTTATAGTTTTTGTTGTGGTGCTTTTGGTTACGGCATATGTCACAAAGTGGACGGCAAATTATCAGAAGCATCAGAATATGGATCGCAATATTGAAGTGGTAGAAACAACCCGTCTGGACAATAACAAATGGATTCAGATTGTCCGTGTGGGAAATACTTATAAGGTGCTGGCTGTCTGCAAGGATACGGTAACTTTGCTTGGTGAAGTGCCAAAGGATGAACTGCGGGAGGCAGAGCCGGGAGGGGAAAGGATTTCCTTCAAGGAACTGTTTGACAGGGCGGTCAAAAAAGATTTAGGCAATCAAAAAGAACCAAGGGACAAAGATACATGAGCAGAGTACGCTTTACCGGAAAAAAGATAATACAGATTATATGCCTGCTGGTTACGGTGGGCATATTGTGGTTTCATGGATTTGTTCAGGTAAAAGCGGTGGAGAATGACAGACATTTGACAGGAGAGACAGATATTTCCACTGTCATTACGCCGCCAGGGACTTATAATACTCCTGAGGAATTAAATCAGCTGAATACAGCAAATTCGGTGAGTATTACCTATACCGGAGACAATGGGCAGTTAAACGGTACGTTACGGATTCTGATTACGCTGACCTTAATTGCGTTAGCGCCAACCATCATCATAATGATGACTTCTTTTACAAGAATCATCATTGTGCTGCATTTTACCCGTTCGGCGTTAAACACCCAGACAGCGCCGCCCAATCAGATTCTCATAGGGCTGGCATTGATTCTCACATTTTTTATTATGGAACCAACCATTACCAGAATCAATGAGGAGGCAATCATTCCTTTTGAGAATGGTGAGATTAAGCAGGAGGAAGCTTTAAAGCTTGGGATGGCTCCCATCAGGGAGTTTATGTATCCCCAGACTCAGCTTAAGGATGTAGAGATGTTTATGGATATTGCAGGGCGCGAGTGGGACAATACTTTGGAGGCGATTCCCAACTCGGTTCTGATTCCCAGCTTTATGATAAGCGAGCTGAGAACTGCATTCTGGATAGGTTTTATGATTTATATTCCTTTTATTGTAATAGATATGGTGGTGGCGTCCACTTTGATGAGTATGGGTATGATGATGCTGCCGCCCACTACGATTTCCATGCCGTTTAAAATCCTGCTCTTTGTGTTGGCGGACGGCTGGTCCTTAATTATCATGCAGCTTGTGAGAACCTTTTATTAGCCTAGACAATGGAATGTCTGTGAGATCAGACGGCATATGTGAGAGGTTGAAAGAAAAAGGTAAAAGAGGGATATCATATGACAGTTGATGCAGTAATAGAAATGACAAGAGATGCTTTGTATGTGATTATTAAAGTGTCGCTTCCTGTGTTGTTGGTTTCCATGATTATTGGTCTGGTGATTAGTATTTTCCAGACGGTTACCTCCATTCAAGAGCAGACGCTTACTTTTGTTCCCAAGGTCATCAGCATCTTTTTGGCGCTGATGTTACTCGGAAATTGGATGATGACCACCTTGGTGGAATATACTGTACAGCTTTGGTCCACATTCAGCTTTTATGTGCATAAGTGACAGGGGCGGCACAAATGATTAATTTTTCTTTTTCCCTTCATGATTTAGAATATTTTCTGCTGATATTTACGCGGGTGACTTGTTTTGTTTTTATTGCTCCTTTTTTTGGAATGAATGACACGCCTGCCCGAATAAGAATTGGAATCAGCTTTTTTGTATCAATGCTTCTGTATCAGGTGCTGACACCTGCGCCGGCAGTGATTTTCGGCACGGTGACGGAGTATGCATTGATTGTAATAAAAGAGGCGCTCACAGGATTTTTGGTGGGTTTTGGAGCAAATATCTGTATGGCGGTGGTGAATTTTGCCGGGGCCGTTGCGGATATGGAGACGGGGCTTTCTATGGTAACGCTGCTTGACCCCGCCACAAGAGAGAATACCAGCATTACCGGCGTTCTCTATCAATATGTGTTTATGCTGATGCTGATTGCCAGTGGAATGTACCGATATCTGCTGGGGGCGTTGGCGGATACCTTTTCCCTGATACCGGTGAATGGGGCGGTATTTCGTTCGGAGAGTCTGCTTAACTCCATGGTACAGTTTATGAGCGACTATATCATTATCGGATTCCGCATTATTCTTCCCATATTTTGCACTATCCTTCTCTTAAATGCGGTTTTGGGCGTTATGGCGAAGGTGTCTCCCCAGATGAATATGTTTGCTATAGGTATTCAAATCAAAATTCTGACGGGACTGACAATTATCTTTTTGACTGTGGGAATGCTGCCGGGAGCTGCTGATTTTCTCTATCGGGAAATGAAAAAGATGATGGTATCCTTTATAGGGGGACTTTCATGATATTAGAGTATAACCTTCAGTTTTTTGCTGAGGGACAGGGCGGGGACAAAACCGAACCCGCAACAGAGAAAAAATTGAGTGATGCCCGCAAGGAAGGGCAGGTGGCGAAGAGCCGTGAGATTGCCAATGCTCTTGGCATATTGGCAGTGTTTATGATATTAAAGGTATGGGTTGCCACCATGGGGAACCAGCTTTTAAGGTTGTTTCCCGGCATTTATGAGCGGATTCCCGAAGTGGTGACTTTCTGGCAGGGATATATGCCAGAGCAGGACATTAAGATTATCTTCTGGGATATGATATTTGACTGCATTGTAATTATGGCTCCCATACTGCTCATAGGCTTTATTGTGGCGTTTGTCAGCGATGTGGCGCAGGTTGGGTGGAAGCCCACCTCAAAACCCTTACAGCCGAAACTTAGCAAAATTAATCCATTATCCGGATTTAAAAAGATATTTTCAGCTAATTCGCTGGTAGAACTTGTGAAATCCATTGCGAAATTAAGTCTGATTGCCTATATTTGTTATACTTATCTAAAGGACAAGCTGCCGATGCTGTTTTTGCTTTATGATATGCCTCTTACTCAGGCCATAAAGCTGGCGGCGGAATTGGTGACGGACTTGGGAATCCGCATTGCCCTGTTTTATATGGTTCTGGCAGCGGCAGATTTTGCCTACCAGAAATTCAAATTTAGCAAAGACATGAGGATGACCAAGCAGGAAGTCAAGGATGAGTACAAGCAGTCCGAAGGTGACCCCCAGATTAAGGGGAAAATCCGCCAGAAGATGCAGGAGGCTTCTAGGAGGCGTATGATGCAGAATCTGCCTCAGGCTGATGTGGTTATCACCAACCCCACACACTATGCCGTGGCAATCAAGTATGACCTTGAGATAGCGGAAGCGCCGGTGGTTCTTGCTAAAGGTGAGGATTACATGGCAGCCCGTATTAAGGAAGTTGCCAAAGAAAATAATATTGAAATAGTGGAAAACAAGCCTCTCGCCAGAATGCTTTATGCCAATGTGGAAGTGGGCGAGATGGTGCCGCCGGAGCTTTATCAGGCGGTGGCGGAGGTGCTGGCATTTGTGTACCACCTGCAGGGAAAAATATAATTTTACTACAAAATTTATGAAAGGAGTGAGGCGCATATGAAAATGAGAAAAGCGGATATGGGCGTTGCCATGTATCTCATGGCGGCGATTATCATGTTTATTGTGCCCATTCCCTCAATTCTTTTGGATATTTTAATTGCCTTTAATATTTCCATAGCCCTCACCATTGTGTTTGGCGCTATGTTCAGCAGGGAAGTGCTGGATATGTCCTTCTTCCCTACCATGCTTTTGTTCACCACCATTTTCAGGATTGCCCTGAATGCCTCCTCCACGAGGCTGATCCTCAGGGATGGCTATGCCGGCAATGTTGTGGCTACCTTTGGACAATTCGTGGGCGGCGGAGATTTGATTATCGGCGCCATTATCTTTATTTTGCTGATATTGATTCAGTTCATGGTTATCAACAAAGGTTCCGAGCGTGTGTCTGAGGTAACGGCGAGATTTACGCTGGATGCCATGCCCGGTAAACAGATGGCTATTGATGCGGATTTAAACACCGGAGCCATCAATGATGCCGAGGCAAAGAAGCGAAGGGAAAAGATTCAGGAGGAAGCCAATTTCTTCGGTTCCATGGACGGTGCCGTGAAGTATGTAAAGGGAGACGCTGTGGCAGGTCTTATCATTACCATAGTGAATCTGATAGGCGGTGTTATCATGGGCGTCACCAGACAGGGAATGGATGCGGGAACTGCCTTAAGCACCTTTGGCATTCTGACTATCGGCGACGGACTTGTGAGCCAGATTCCCTCATTGCTCATCTCTCTTTCCACTGGTATTTTGGTGACAAAGGGAAGCAAGGATGCGGATTTTGGAACCGCATTAATCAGCCAGCTTTTCAGCATTCCCAAGGTTTTGTATCTGGTGGGAGCAATGTTGGCATTTTTGGGCTTCCTCACCGATTTGAACACCATTCTTTTTGTGGGATTGGGCCTTGTCTTTATCATTGTGGGAAGAAATATTGCAGGTACTATCGAGACGGCCATGATAGAGCAGGAAGTGGATATGGAGGAAGCGGAGGCGGAGGAAATCCGCCAGCCGGAAAATGTGACCAGCCTTTTGCAGGTGGACCCCATCGAATTGGAATTTGGTTACGGTATTATTCCTTTGGCGGATGTGAATCAGGGCGGTGACCTTTTGGACCGCGTGGTTATGATACGAAGGCAGATTGCGCTTGAATTGGGAACTGTGGTGCCCATCATACGACTCCGGGATAACATACAGTTAAATCCTAATCAATATATTATCAAAATCAAGGGTATACAGGTCAGTGAAGGAGAAATCCTCTTTGACCATTATATGGCAATGAACCCCGGCTATGTGGAGGAGGAAATCACGGGTATTCCCACTTTTGAACCGTCCTTTCATCTGCCTGCTATCTGGATTACGGAGGGACAGAGGGAGAGAGCGGAGAGTCTGGGATATACGGTGGTGGATCCGCCATCCATTATTGCAACCCATTTGACGGAAATTATCAGGCAGCATATTGCGGAACTTCTTACCAGACAGGATGTGCAGAGCCTTGTCAACAATATTAAGGAGACCAATCCTTCGCTGGTGGAGGAATTGGTGCCGAAGCTTCTTGGAATCGGCGAGATACAGAAGGTTCTGCAGAATTTGTTAAAAGAGGGTATTTCCATCAGGGATTTGCTGACCATTATGGAAACTCTGGCGGATTATGCATCGGCTACAAGGGATACGGATATTCTGACAGAGTATGTGCGTCAGAGCTTAAAACGCGCCATCTCAACCAAATTCTTTCCGGAGCATGAGACTACCAGTGTAGTAACGCTGGACCCGAAGATAGAGCAGGAGATTATGGGCAGCGTAAAACAGACTGAGACGGGAGCCTTCTTAAATCTGGAGCCGGCAAGGGCAAGGGCGATTATGGAAGCCGTGGGAAACGAAGTAAAGAAATTGGAGAATCTGGGAAAGAATCCCATCGTCATTACTTCCCCCATTGTGAGGTTATATTTCAGACGCCTGATAGAGGATAATTTCAGGGATTTAGTAGTAGTTTCTTACAATGAAGTGGAACCAAACATTGAACTACAATCAGTTGGGATGGTGACAGCATAAATGATTATCAAGAAATTTGTGGGAAAAACAGAAGAAGAAGCAGTAGCGGCTGCTAAGAAGGAATTAGGCGAAGGCGTAGTTATCATGAATGTGAAGGATGTAAAGCGCACAGGGCTTTTTGCTATATTTCTTCCCAAACAGGTGGAAGTGACGGTGGCAAGGGAGGATGAAACGGTTACAAAGCCGTCTGTGCCGGAGACAAACGCCCGTCCTCAAAAGCAGGCGGAGAGCGTACAGCCAGAAACTCCGAAGGAAAATGTGACAGCGGTCTCTTCGGAGAAGCAGGAGAAAGCGGAAAATGTACTTAGCCTTGAGAGTAAGTTAGACAGTCTTCAGATGTTCCTTCAGAATCAGTTCAACAAGGAGGATTGGGCGGAATCTAAGGGGATTTCAGAGGATTTGGAAGAGGAACGAGAAGAAAAGGAAGAGGATAGCGAACAGCCGCAAAATCCGGAGCAGGAGAAATTTTTCAAGCTGCTTTACAATACTATGCTGGAAAATGAGGTGGACGAAAAGTGTGCTAACCAGATTATGGAAGAGGCTGACAGAAACCGTAAACCCAACATGCCGTTTGATTATATATTGTCAAATATTTATCAAAAAATGGTCTTAAAATTCGGGCAGTCCGAAGGCATTGTCCCGGCGAAAAAGGGACCCAAAGCCGTGTTTTTCATCGGACCTACGGGAGTGGGCAAGACCACCACAATAGCCAAGATTGCCAGCACCTATACGGTGGAGGAGAAGAAGAAGGTGGCGCTTCTTACCACGGATACTTACCGCATTGCGGCGGCGGAGCAGCTTCGCACTTATGCCAATATTTTGGAGGTTCCTTTCCGGGTGATTTATGCGGAGGAGGAGCTTGAAGCGGCAGTGTCCGACTTTAGGGATTTTGATTATATTTTTGTGGATACGGCAGGTCATTCTCATCAGAATGGCGACCAGATGGATAAATTACAGAAATTACTTGAGATTGCAAAAGAAAACACGGAGTACCAGATATTTTTAGTACTTAGCGCTACTACAAAGCAAAAGGATTTGCTTAAGATTGCGGACAACTATAAAAAAATCACGGATTATCAGTTGATATTTACCAAGCTGGATGAGACCGGCACCGTGGGAAATCTTCTGAATCTGAAACTGCATGCGGACACCCCCATAGCCTATGTGACTTACGGGCAGAATGTGCCGGATGACATTGAACAGTTTAACCCGCAGAAGACAGTAAAACAGTTGCTTGGCGGAAAAAGCTGATTGCAGGAGGTGAAGACGTTTCATGGATCAGGCCGAACAGTTACGAATTATAAAAGCAAGCAGTCAGAACCAGAATCGTCCTCTTGCCCGTGTGATTACAGTTACCAGCGGGAAAGGAGGAGTCGGAAAGTCCAATACGGCGATTAATCTGGCGATCTGGTTCCGCAGGCTGGGGAAAAAGGTGATTATTTTAGATGCAGATTTTGGACTTGCCAATATTGAAATCATGTTTGGCACAGTGCCCAAGCATAATCTCTGCGATTTAATTTATCAGGGAAAGAACATCAAAGAGATCATTACATGGGGGCCCATGGAAGTAGGTTTTATCTCAGGGGGCTCAGGAATTGCCGGAATGTCCAATTTAAGCAGGGATTATCTGGCGTATATCATACAGAATCTGACGGAGCTGGATGCCATGGCTGATATCATTATCGTGGACACCGGGGCAGGTATTGCAGATGCCGTGCTGGAATTTTTGGTGGCAAGCGAGGAAATTCTTTTGATGACCACGCCGGAGCCCACCTCAATAACGGATTCGTACTCGCTGTTAAAGGCGTTGTACCGTCATCCCAGATACAGGCAGGAAATGACCAAGGTAAAGATGATTGCCAACCGTGTGGACAAAGAGGACGAAGGTGAGGTTCTCTATGAGAAATTAAATGCCGTGGTGGCAAGATATTTAAAGATTCCCATGGATTATCTGGGCAGCGTGCCCCAAGATGCGCAGCTTGCCAAGGCGGTCATGCAGCAGGTGCCGGTGTCCTTGCAGAATCAGACTGCCAGATCCAGCGCAGCTTATGAAAGGATTGCCAAGCGCCTTCTGGATATCGAGGAAGAAAAACAGCCCAAGAGAGGAATGGCGGAGTTTCTGGCGCATATAGTAGGTAGAAGATAATAGAAAGAGAGGACAGGAAAATGCTTTCAAAACTGATTAAAGAGGGAAATCGTGTGGAACTCAGCGCAGTGGATTCAGAGGGTAATATGAACTCGGAGGAGAAGCAAAAGCTGTATTACAGCAAGGTCTACAATATTCTGTCCGAGGACACTATGGAGATTTATATGCCTATGGAACAGACAAAATTGATTCTGCTTCCAGTGGACAGTGAATATAATATGGTATTGTATACGGAGGAACAGGGGCTGTTCCAAAGCTTTGTGCGTATTATTGACAGATACAAGAGCAACAATGTCTATATTCTGGTGGTGGAGCTGACCAGCAACTTAAGGAAATATCAGCGCCGTGAATATTACCGCTTCAGCTGTGCTCTGGAAATGTGTGCCAGAACATTGGAGGAAGATGAAGTTCAGGCGATAGAGCAGAAAAATCCTTACATATTGCAGCCGACCCTGCCTTTAAAACGCAGTGTTATAGTGGATATCAGCGGAGGGGGAATCCGGTTTATGTCCACCCAGCGTTATGAGACGGGCAGTCTGATCTATTGCAGCTATTACCTTGCAAGAGGAAGAGAAAGCAAAAAATATGAGGTGGTGGGAAAGGTGTTGGACTCAAGAGAGCTTGAGAGCCGTCCCGGCACTTTTGAACACAGGGTGCAGTATTATGATCTGGATGTGAAAACCAGAGAGGAAATTATTAAGTTTATTTTTGAAGAAGAGCGCAGGGAGCGCAGGAAGGAATCAATGTAACTTCCGACCAATATGGAGGTTGTGTGATGGCAGTAAAAAAAATTTTGGTAGTAGNTGACNCTGCACTCNTGNGAAGCGTGTTATATGANATAATCAATAGTGATAAGAGATTTCAGGTTGTGGACAGGNCAAGGGATGGAGTGGAAGCCTTTGACCTGTTGAGNAGAAATACNTATGATGCTGNGNTATTGGATGTGAATATGCCCAGAATGAATGGTCTTGATTTGATGAGGGAACTTCGCAAANACAAGATTCCTGCCAAGATTCTGGTGGCAAGCACAGATACCAAAAAAGGTAACAAAACGGCGATAGAGGCTCTGGAAGCGGGAGCAGTGGATATCATACATAAACCGGACAGGGTATCGGACTGCCGCATGGAAGAATTTAAGGAGCATCTGCTTAATTTATTGATGGTGGTGGCAGAGAGCGAACTGCATGAAACTATGGCAAAGGGAAGTACCAAGGAAGCTAAAAGCGAACATCAGACTGTTCAAAAGGTGACTGAGATATTAGGAAAGTCCACGGCAAGGGTGCCGGGACAGNAAATTGTANCCATTGCCAGCTCTACNGGNGNANCTACTGCACTGCAGGCGGTGATTCCTNAACTNCCGGCNAATNNGGATGCGNCNNNNTTGCNGGTACAGCACATGAATAAGAATTTTACCACATCCTTTGCGGAGAGACTCAATGAACTCAGCCCAATTACCGTAAAAGAGGCAGTAGAGGGAATGGAGCTTCAAAAGGGAACGGTTTATGTGGCAAGAGGTGGTATGCATATGAAGGTGGTAACGACTGCTTCCGGCAGGGCGACCCTCCATTTGTCTGATGAACCTCTCAGAGAGGGAGTCAAACCCTGCGCCAACTATATGTACGAATCCCTGGTAGAAAGCAACTATGACAATATTGTCTGCGTGGTGATGACTGGCATGGGTGCCGACGGGACGGAAGGCATTCGGAATTTAAGGGAACGGAAGAAAGTTCATGTGATTACACAAGCTGCCGATACTTGTGTGGTATATGGCATGCCCAAGTCGGCGGTGGAAGCGGGACTTAGCCATCAGGTAGTTCCCTTAAATCAGATAGCGCAAGAAATTATCCTGCACATCGGAGTAGAATAAGCTTTATGGCTGTGCAGAATATCAAAATACCCATTAGTTAAATGTATTTGCCGCTTTTGGCAGAATGGAGGATAAGATGGACGTAAATCAATATCTTGAAATTTTTCTGGATGAGACAAAGGAGCATCTGCAGAATCTGAATACGCAGATTTTGGAGCTGGAGTCTGACCCGGAGAACACGGGTACTGTGAATGAGATTTTCCGTGCCGCACACTCTTTGAAGGGTATGGCGGGAACCATGGGTTATAAGAGAATGCAGAATCTGACCCATGACATGGAGAATGTTTTCTCTGAGGTGCGCAATGGTAATATCAAAGTGCAGCCCAATATGATTGATGTCCTTTTTCAATGTCTGGATGCTTTGGAGGAGTATACCGACAATATCCAGAACAGCGCAGATGAAGGTACCAATGATAATGAGCCTTTGATTAAGCAGCTGAATGCCATTTTGAAGGGCGGAAGTGCAGCGGATGACCAGGAGGAAACAAAGGCTGCGGCGTCGGTTTCGGAGAATGCTAATAAGACGGAATCAAGCGAAGAATCATGGAATGATATTGCGTTGGATGTCAGCCAGATTAATGTGATTAAGGAAGCAAAGGAACAGGGCAAGAATGTTTATGGCATTAATGTGACTGTTCAGGAAAACTGCATTTTGAAGGCGGCAAGGGCATTTCTGGTGTTTAAGGCAGTGGAAGATAAAGGCGAGATTGTAGTGTCCAACCCTAGCGCACAGGATGTGGAGGATGAGAAATTTGATCAGGATTTCACATTGATTGTGCTGACAGATGCAAGCCTTGACGAGGTTATCAAAGCGGCAGCCAATGTGTCTGAGATTGCCAATGTAACAGGTGGAATCCTTGAGCTGGAGAAGACCAAGAATTATCAGGAAACCACAGCAGAGGCGGAAGCAGAAGCGGCATCTAAGGATGCGGAGAACGCAGCTAAGGCGGTGCCTGCTACTGTACCCAAGGCTGAGGATAAACAAAAGGCAGCGCCTGCCGCAGTCAAGCCCAATGAAAAGAAGGCTGTGAGCAAACCCGTTGTCAACCGTACTGTCCGTGTAGATATTGAAAAGCTGGACGGGCTGATGAACTTAGTCAGCGAGCTGATTATTGCCAAGAATTCCCTGGTGTCTATTTCTGCACAGGGAAGCGAAAAAAATACCAATGCTTTTAACGAGCAGATTGAATATCTTGAAAGCGTTACCACCAGCCTTCATGAATCCGTTATGAAGGTGAGGATGGTTCCCATTGAGAGTGTGGTTAATAAATTCCCCCGCATGATAAGAGACCTTTCCAAAACATTGGATAAGCCCATGGAGCTGTCTATGTCCGGTGAAGATACGGAATTGGATCGTACCGTGGTGGATGAGATTGGAGATCCGCTGATGCATCTTTTGAGAAATTCCGCAGACCATGGTCTTGAGTCTCCGGAGGTGCGTGCAGAGAGGGGCAAGCCCGCTACAGGTTCCATAACTCTGAAGGCTTATCAGGATGGCAATAATGTCATTATTGAAGTGGCTGATGACGGAAATGGTATTGATGTAGATGTCGTTAGACAGAAGGCTTTGGATAGAGGTACTATTACTCCGGAACAGGCAGCAGTAATGACTGATAAGGAAATTATTAATCTTTTGTTCCTTCCCAGCTTTTCTACCGCAAAGCAGGTGACGGATATCTCAGGAAGAGGCGTGGGGCTCGATGTGGTGCGCTCCAAGATTGAATCCTTGAGCGGAGATGTGGAAGTAAAGAGTGAGCTTGGAGTAGGAAGCACATGGACGGTGCGTCTGCCTTTGACACTTGCAATTATTCAGGCATTAATGGTAGTTGTGGGCAACGAGAAGTATGCTATTGCCTTGGGATTTATTGAAACTATTGAAACTATTGAACCCAACGAGATCAAGCTGGTGCAGAACGAGGAGGTTATCAATCTGCGTGGAATGGTGATTCCCCTTATTCGTCTGTCAGAAGTGTTGGATGTTGAGAGTAGCAAAGACGAGAATGAAAGCCTTGTAGTGGTAATTGTCAAGAAGGGTGATGAGATGGCAGGCCTTGTGATTGACGAACTGATTGGACAGCAGGAAATCGTTATCAAGTCCCTTGGAAAATATATCAAACAGTGCAAATTTATCAGCGGAGCTACCATTTTGGGCGATGGCGAGGTGGCTTTGATTCTGGATGTCAATGCGTTGATTTAAAGAAGGGAGAAGACACAAATGGAACAGTTAAGTACAACAACTACAGCAATGAGTGCAAATGCCGCGAGCACAGTCTTGGATGGGGAAAGCAAGGGAATAAAGGAAACCTTTCAATATATTGTAATTCGCTTGGGCGAAGAGCAGTATGGTATTGATATCCGTTATATCGACAATATTGTGCGTATGCAGTATATTACAAGGGTGCCAAAGATGCCCAATTATTTAAAGGGCGTTATCAATTTAAGAGGTGAAGTGATTCCGGTTATCAGTCTCCGCCTTAAGATGGGGCTTACAGAGGATGAGATTACCAGAGTGACCCGTATCATTATCATTAAGACCGAGCAGGAAGGCAATACCGGTGTTTTGGTGGATGAAGTGAAAGAGGTTGTCACCTTGTCTGAAGATGAAATCGAGAGAGTTTCCAGAGAGTCCAAGGACGGTAAAACTAATTTTATCAATGGAGTTGGAAAGCACAATAATGAGCTGATTTCCCTGCTGGACTTAAGCTCCATTGCATTGGAGGAGAATGTATAATCTCCATGCAAAGACAAGGCAGGAGGCTCGGATATGGAGTCAGTGTCAGGCGTGTCCTGCATAGATAAAAAGGAGAAGAGAGTATGAGTGAACTTAGCATGGAGCAGGTGACATCAAACTATCTTGATGTTCTTAAGGAATTAGGAAATATCGGGGCAGGAAATGCTATGACCGCTCTTTCCCAGATGATCAGCAGTAAAGTGGATATGAAAGTGCCTCAGGTAAGGCTTTTGGAATTTAAAGAAGTGGGCAACCTGATGGGCGGCGAAGAACAGATTATGGTGGGNGTANTGCTTGCAGTTGANGGCGATATCACCGGCAGTATGATGTTTNTGGTGGANAGAAGCTGCGCGNAGCATCTGGTTAATAAAATGATGATGGGGATGGCATCGGAGGGCGATGATTTTAATGAGATGGAATTGTCTGCTTTAAAAGAGATAGGCAACATTATTACCGGTGCCTATCTGAATTCCTTGTCTACCATGACAAACCTCACCATTTATCCAACACCGCCGGAGATTACTGTAGATATGGCGGCAGCGCTGCTCAGTGTGCCGGCAATCGAGTTTGGCATTTATGGGGACAATATTTTATTAATTCAATCTCAGTTTTTTGACGAGGTAAGCATTGACGGGTACTTTATTCTGGTTCCGGATTTGGAGTCCTACGCCAAAATTCTGACTTCTTTAGGACTGCATGTTTAGTCCGTAATTGTTATCTATTGAAATTGGGCAATTAAGAAGGTAAAATACAATGAGCGAAATAATAAAAGTGGGAATGGCAGATTTAAAAACCTGCGTAAGTCCTGATGGAATTACGACTATCGGGCTTGGTTCCTGTGTGGGTATCGCCTTGAGGGATCCGCTGACAAAAGTGGGCGGTCTGGCGCATATTATGCTGCCGGACAGCACTGCTATCAGAAACAGTCAATTAAATATTGCCAAGTTTGCAGACACGGGCATTGTGGAGCTCGTGCGCCAAATGGAACTGTTGGGCGCAAAGAAGTTTCGTATGGTGGCTAAGATTGCAGGAGGGGCTACCATGTTCGGATTTCAGGGACGCCCCAATACCATACAGGTGGGAGAACGCAATGTGGAGGCTTCCAAGATGATGCTCCAAAAGCTTAACATACCTCTTCTAGCAGAAGATACCGGACTTAATTATGGTCGTACCGTTATTTTTTATCCGGAAACAGGTGATTTTGTAATCAAAATGATAGGCAAACCTGAGAAAATAATTTGAGGTTACGTGATGAACAGAAAAAATATGCCTTTAGTGCTGATGCTGACGGCGGGGGCTGTTACCTATGGGATTACTTTCCTGAGAAAGTATCCGCTGGAGCAACAGTTATTGATTTTATTGCTGGTGCTTGTTATTTTCTATATTTTGGGAAGTGTGCTGAAAGGTGCATTGGACTATTTTGACAAGCAAAATGAGGAAATTAGAAAAGCGGCCGAAGAAGCATTGGCTGCCGAAGAAGCCGCCGAGGGAACGGAGGAATCAATCAAGGGACAGGAGTCTGAGAATACACCATAATCTGACAGATGGAGGAGCTTGAATTCCATGGATGAAGCCGGAAGAAAGAAATTATTAGAAGAATATGGAAAGGAAAAGACTCCTGAAGTCAGGGAACAATTGATTCTGGAGTATGCTCCCCTTGTGAAGGTGGTGGCAGGAAGACTCAGTATGTATCTGGGCTACAATGTGGAATATGAAGATTTGGTGAGTTACGGCATTTTCGGACTGATTGATGCCATTGATAAATTTGACTGTTTTAAGGAAGTAAAGTTTGAAACCTATGCGAGTCTTCGTATCAGAGGAGCCATTTTAGACCAGATTCGCAAGATGGATTGGATTCCCCGGACTATCAGGCAGAAGCAGAAAAAGATAGAATCGGTTATCAGGGAAATTGAGCAGAGTACCGNACACAGCGCTACGGATGAGGAGATTGCACANGCTCTTGGCATTTCCGAAGAAGAATATACGGATTGGCAGTCCCAGATGAAAATTACAGGGGTGGTATCCCTGAATGAATATATGGAACAAGGAAGCGATGTATCTCAGGATTACAGCAGTCATACCACGGCACGCTTTGAGAGTCCGGAAGAGAAAGTAGAGAAACAGGAGCTTGCAATGGTGCTGGGAGAGGCTCTTAAGCTCCTCACTGAGAAAGAGCAGAAAGTCATTACCCTCTATTATTATGAGGAACTTACCTTGAAGGAAATCAGTAATATCTTAGAAGTTTCCGAATCCAGAATTTCGCAATTACATACAAGAGCCCTACAGAAAATGCGAACCAAGATGGGCAGTTATATGGGAATCCTTACAGATCGTATTTGACAAAAACGTATGCGTGGGAAGTGGGCGCAGAACCCGGCGGCGCCAGATGGCGAAGCAGAAATGGAGAAAAGTATGCAGAATGGTTATTTTAAGTTAGTTGCTACATCGGAAGGATTCGGAATAAGAATATTTCCCAGCCTGGAGGGAGGAGAACCTGTTCGGATTTTAGAATTGATAAATTATCTGGAAAGAGACCACATCCCTTATGTATTGGAGACTTTAAAGGCGGCAGTTGATAAAAATGAGGATACAGTGGTATTTCTTGGCACCGGAGAATGCCCTTCTTATGCAGAAAGTTATTCCTTGGATGTCACGGAGGACAATATGAGAGCTGTTGCCCGGTTTTATCCGGCATCCGATACGGGAGCGCGTATTTCTTTTGATGAGTTTTATAAGGATTTGCGTTACTGCGGAGTGAAATTTGGCGTTCAGATGTCTGAGCTGCAAGAGCATTTTCAGTCGGAGGGCATTTATTGTACGGATATAGAAGTGGCGAAGGGCAAGGCACCCAGACATGGTACAGATGCCAAAATAGAGTATTTTTTCAACACGGATGTCCATGCCCGCCCCGAGATGAAAGAGGACGGCAGTGTTGACTTTTTCAATCTGAATGTGATAAACCACTGTAAACAGGGCGATGTGCTGGCAAAGATTACTCCTGAGGATGTGGGCGAGCCGGGGACCACAATTAAGGGCGAGCGCGTCAAACCCAGAGATGTGAAGAAAGCGGCTTTTAAATTCGGAAAAAATATTCTTATATCAGAGGATAAGCTGACTCTTACTTCCGGGGTGAACGGTCATGTGACCTTAGTGGAAGATACTGTATTTGTGTCGGATGTCTATGAGGTGGAGAATGTGGACACCGCCACGGGAAATATTGATTTTACAGGAAGTGTGCAGGTAAACGGCAATGTGGCAACGAACTTCCGGATTAAGGCGGAGGGCAATGTCATAGTAAAAGGCGTGGTAGAAGGCGCTTATATAGAGGCGGGCGGCAATATTATCATTGCCCGGGGTATGAACGGTATGTCAAGGGGCATACTGAAANNANGCGGCNATATTGTTGCNAANTTTTTGGANAATTCCACTGCTGAGGCAGAGGGTTATNTCCATGCGNAANCCATTCTTCACAGTCAGGTGTCTGCGGGGACGGAAATCATAGTAAGCGNCAAGAAAGGCTTTGTAACAGGCGGTCATGTGCAGGCGGACCAGAAAGTGGAAGCGAAAACCTTTGGGGCAGCCATGGGAGCCTCCACAATTGTTGAAGTGGGCGTGAATCCCAAGATAAAAGCCAGATATCAGCAGCTTCAGAAGGAGATATCGGAAATTGTGCGTATTCTCAAAGAAAAGCAGCCAATTATAGCCAATTTCATGGAGAAGCGCACAAAGGGCGTTAAGTTTAATGAATCTCAGCTTAAGTATGTAAAAGAGTCTGCACAGGTGATAGAGACTAAAAAGGCGGAACTTGAGACAGCAAATGCTGAATTGAGAGAACTGCAGAAATACTTTGACCCTCAGAAGAAGGCAGTCATAGTGGTGACAGGAGAGGTATATCCTGGTACAACCCTGGTGATTGGCGATGTGTCCATGACGGTGCAGAGCAGCTATAAATATTGTCGGTTTGAGAAGGTGGACGGCGATGTGAAGATGAAACCGATGTAAAGTGTGAAGGAAATCACTAAGCTCGAAAAGACCTCACTAAGTGATTTCACGCTCTGCAAAGCAGAGCTCTTCTTCACACTGAAGAATCGCTAAAGCGATTCTTCTCTCATTTCACGGATTGTTTGTAGATTGGCACAAATGTTTTGTATGACATAACATATAGAATCAAGGCAAAGGATGTGAGGAAATATGGCATTTGGAACTATAGAAATCACTACGATCACCCGTTCTCAGGATTATACCACCATCAAGCAGAACGAAGATAACAAAGGAATGATTGACCAGAATAACAGCAACATTCAGGTTCAGAAGCAGACTCAGGAGCTGACGCAGGAAGTGCATAGCGGCAACAATGCCGAATGGTATAAAAAGAAACCGGATGCCAAGGAAAAAGGCGGTAACGAATATTCTGGTGACGGCGGAAAGAAGCGAAAAAAGAAAGAACAGCAGGATCAGGTGATTGTAAAGAATCGTCAGGGTTTTGATGTGAAAGTATAAAGTGTGAGGATATGAAAAATGGGTACTTTAGGGATAATCCTGCTGATTATAGCAGGTGCTGCGGTTGCATTAGTAAGCTATATGCTTCCATTGGGAGAAGAAGGTCTTTCAAAGGAGGCAAAGGAAATTGCAGAGGAAGAGATTAAGAAGCTGGTAGCTCATGAAGTAGACGGAGCAAAAAAACGTATCAATGATGCTGCGGACACCGCAACGAATCATGCCATGGATAAGACGGAGCGTGCACTAGAGCGAATTTCTAATGAGAAAATCATGGCTGTAAACGAGTATTCCGACACGGTGTTAAAGGAGATTAACAAGAATCACGAAGAAGTACTCTTTCTTTACGACATGCTAAATGACAAGCACACGAGTCTGAAAAATACGGTTGCCAAAGTGGGTGAAGTAGTAAAGGCGGTCAGGGAGACCATGAATGATGCGCAGACCGCAGTGGAAGCTTACAGGCAGGAAAGAGAAGGCGTTGAGAATGCTGCAGGAAGCTTTGAGCAGTTTAAAAAACAGGCGGAAATCGCCATGGAAAACTATGCACGGCTAAAAAAAGAGGCAGAAAATTCCATGGGAACTTATAAGCAGCTCAAGGGCGAGGCAGAAGTCATTATGAGCAGTTTAGGACAAATTAAACGGGAAACGGAAGCTACTATGAAGCGTTTCGGACAACTCAATCTAGAGGAAGCCGAAGCCACCGTGAGCAGTTTTAAACAGCTTAAGCTTGAGGAAGCGGAGGCTGCTGTAAGTAATTTTAATCAGATTAATCTGGCGGAAGCAGAAGCTGCCATGAATAGTTTCAGACAGCTCAAAGAAGAGGCTGAGGCTGTAATGAGCAGTTTCAGACAGCTCAAAGAAGAGGCTTCCGGTGTTCCTTTGGAGAGACCTGCCGATACGCTGATGTTAGGAAACGATATGTTTGGCGGCGGTATACAGGCAGACAGTTCCATGAAAGAAGAGTTCCCGACCGACAGTTTTGCCGGGGGGCTTTTTGAAGAAAATGTGTCAGGAAATGGTTTTGCCGGAGAGAATATCACAGGAAGTTTTTCAGAAGAGAATCTGTCAGGAAGTGATTTTGGCAGCGGAAGTCTTTCGGGAGGAAGTCGTCCAGGCGGTATCCAGAGAGGAAGAAGATCCAATTTTGCGGGAAATGGTATTCAGGAAGGCCGGGAATACAGCCGCAATGAACAGATTCTGGCGCTTCACGGACAAGGGAAATCCACCGTTGCGATTGCAAAGGAATTGGGGCTTGGAGTTGGCGAAGTGAAATTGGTAATTGATTTGTACAAGAATGCATAGAAGAAAGTGGTATAAGTATGAAATTGAGATACTATTTGCGGGGATTGGGAGTTGGAATCCTTGTAACGGCAATTATTATGGGCGTTGCTTCATGGGGACAACGGGAAACTTTAAGTGATGCACAGATAAGGGAGAGAGCACTGAAAATGGGTATGGTGGACGGTTCTTCCCCCGTTTTGAGTGATTTGCAGTCGGGACCGAACTCTTCAGGGGGTACAAAACCTACAAGTCCCATAATTCCTGAGGATGATCCCACGACTTCTACAAATCCAACTAAGGAGTCCACGCCCTCCACAAGCTCAGCCAAGGAGCCTGCGACTCCCACAAATCCTACTAAGGAGTCCACGACTCCTACAAATCCAACTAAAGAGTCAACTACTCCTACAAGTTCTGCCAAGGAGCCTACGACTCCCACAAGTACCGCCAAGACTCCCACGACTTCTTCCAATTCTTCGCAGCCTACGGTTACCATTGTCATAAAGGGTGGCTCCGGTTCTGAAGCGGTAAGCAGAACTCTTGCAGAAGCAGGACTTGTGTCGGATGCGAAAGCTTATGATCAGTATTTGTGTGACAACGGATACAGCAAAGGTCTGCGGGCAGGAACTTATGAGATACCAGAGGGCGCCAGCGAAGAAGAAATTGCGAATATGATTGCCACAAAGCGTTAAAAAAACCTCTTGCAAGAGGTTTTTTTTTGTGCTATAATCTTATCGTTGTGACTAAAAAACACGCAGTTTTTATTTGGGGCGGTGTTCTGTATGCACAGGATAGTCCTAAAGCAGCCCTTTGAAACGCCAAAGCGGTGACAGAAGCTGCGGAAGATTCAAACCAAATGGAGGAAAAGAAATGAGCGTTATTTCAATGAAGCAGTTGCTTGAAGCAGGTGTCCATTTTGGACATCAGACCAGAAGATGGAACCCTAAGATGGCTCCCTACATTTTTACCGAGAGAAATGGTATCCACATCATTGACCTGCAGAAGTCTGTGGGTAAGGTGGATGAGGCTTATAAGGCAGTATCCGAGATTGCGGCTCAGGGCGGTACGATTCTCTTTGTAGGAACCAAGAAGCAGGCGCAGGATGCAGTTAAGTCCGAGGCTGAACGCTGCGGTATGTACTATGTAAATGAGAGATGGCTGGGCGGTATGCTTACCAATTTCAGAACCATCCGCTCCCGTATCGAGAGACTTCACGCCATTGAGACCATGTCTCAGGACGGTACCTTTGATGTATTGCCCAAGAAAGAGGTTATTCAGTTAAGAAAAGAGTGGGATAAGCTGGAGAAGAACCTTGGGGGCATCAAGAATATGACCAGAGTTCCCGATGCTATCTTTGTGGTAGATCCCAAGAAAGAAAGAATCTGCGTACAGGAGGCTCATGCCCTTGGCATTACGCTGATTGGCATCGGCGATACCAACTGTGATCCCGAAGAGTTGGATTATATCATTCCCGGCAATGACGATGCTATCAGAGCAGTAAAACTGATTGTGGCAAAGATGGCGGATGCCGTTATCGAAGCAAATCAGGGCGAAGCTGTTTACACCGAGGAAGAGGTTGCTGCAGATGCTGAAAATGCAGAGGATATTGAAGAGGTGGCAGCAGCAGAGGAGAATGCTTAAGAGGCAGAACCCTCAGAAAAGCAAATAATAAATAAAAGAAAGATAAAAAGATAGAAAGGTAAGGATGAGTTATGGCAGAGATTACCGCAGCAATGGTAAAAGAACTGCGCGACATGACCGGCGCAGGAATGTCAGATTGTAAGAAGGCTTTGAATGAGACGAATGGCGATATGGATGCAGCAGTGGAAGTGCTGAGAAAGAGCGGCGCTGCTAAGGTTGAGAAGAAGGCAAACAGAATTGCAGCAGAGGGCGTTGTTAAGATTGCAGTATCTGATGATTGCAAAACCGCAGTTGTTGTAGAGGTGAATTCCGAGACTGATTTCGTTGCAAAGAATGAAACATTCCAAGCTTTTGTGCAGGATGTAGCTAATAAAGCATTGGTTTCCCCGGAGAATAAGGCAGGAGATGGAGAAGATGTATGCGGCATTCTCAAAATGAAGGATGAGCTTGAAGAGAAAACGCTTACCATCGGTGAGAAGCTTTCGATTAGAAGATTTGAGAAAGTATCCGGCGATGTTGTTGGCTCTTATATTCACGGCGGCGGAAGAATCGGAGTGTTGGTAGCCGGCGAATTGAATACGAATGATGATGCGGTAAGTGAGGCGCTCAAGAATGTTGCTATGCAGGTAGCGGCTATGNACCCCCANTATATCCAGAGAAGNGATATTTCAGACGAGGAGNTGGCAAAACTNAAGGAGATTACAGTAGACAGTGCTTTGAACGATCCGGCAACCTTGCCCAAGCCGATTTTGAATAGTCTGATTGACAAGGCAGTTGGAGACAAAAAGTGGAGTGATGAGGACATTGCTATTTATGAAGATAAAAAGAGCAATATGAATTATCTTTTTAACTTCTTGTCAGAGGCTGCTAAAGCGGCGTTGGTTGAAATTGCTTTTGCTGATAAAGAGCGAATCGTGGCAGACAAGATTTTTGTTGGCCTGGTAGAGGGGCGCATTTCCAAACAGATTAAGGAGATTAGTCTGCTGGATCAGGTTTATGTCAAAGCAGAGGACGGCAAGCAGTCGGTAGGACAGTATCTTGCTTCCGTAAATAAAGGCCTTAAGGTAGTTAAGGTGGTTCGCTTTGAGGTAGGCGAAGGTCTTGAGAAGAAGAACGAAAATTTTGCAGCTGAGGTTGCGGCCCAGATGGGAATGTAAGCTTAAAAATTTTTAAAACAGACAAAGTAAAAGGCATCACTGCTTATCAGACGGTGATGCCTTTTTTTGAAAACAGGAATTTAAACAGGTCATGATGCCAATAATGAAGGATAGATATTTCTTTATTTGAGCGCCTGCTTTAGCAGGCAGATGGGAGCAAAGATGAAATTTGATATGCACTGCCATACAAGGGAAGGCTCCATGGATGCCAAAGTGCCAATAGATGAATTTATCAGCATTTTAAAGGAAAAAGGCTTTAACGGGATGCTGGTAAGCGACCACAATTCCTATAAGGGATACCGTCAGTGGCGGGACAGGATAAAAGGCAAAAAGCATCAGGACTTCGTGGTGCTTAAGGGAATCGAGTATGACACCATAGATGCCGGGCATATTCTGGTAATCATGCCAGAGACGGTGGAACTAAAAATATTGGAGTTAAGAGGGCTTCCGGTACANGTATTGATTGATATCGTACACAGAAGAGGCGGCATCTTAGGCCCTGCACACCCTTGCGGAGAAAGATATCTGAGCATTTTCAGCACGGGCAAAAACAGATATAAAAAAGCGATTCTGCGGCAGTTTGACTTTTTGGAGGGCTTTAATGCCTGTGAGAATGAGAAGAGCAACAGCCGGGCAGAGTGGATTTCCAGACATTTGGACAAGCCTGCCTTTGGGGGCAGCGACGCCCATAGAGAGGACTGCGTGGGACTTGCCTATACATGGTTTCCCTGTGAGATTCGCAAGGAATCAGACCTGATTGCCTGTGTAAAGGCAAGGGAGGGGATTGTCTGCGGAGGCACTTATTACAGAGGCACCACCAAAGAAAAAATCGGCAAAGCCAACGAGCTGCTGGTACAATCCTTTTGGTTTTATAACAGGTTTGCGGGACTTTTCCGCAGACATAAGCGTAGAATCGAGATGAAAAAACTGCAGTAAACAAAAATTAATGAAAAAGAATACAATTTCTTCATAAATTCTTAAGTTGATATTTCCCATATATTGTAGTATACTGTCCCTATAAAATACCATGAGTTGTGAGGAGGCAGTATATTATTATGAAAAAATATAAAAAACTAATTTCCATTCTACTAGCGGGCGTCATGACTCTGTCTTTAGCTGCCTGTGGAAAAGGGAAGAATCCGGAAAACAATCCTCAAAATGGGGTAAATGAGTATACTTATGTTCCGGAGTACATAGAGCTGGACGAAGATGTCCGGCTGTATAATGCGCAGTTCATCGGAGATTCCATGTATTATCTGTCGGATTCTTTTGATGAGGCAAAAAGGACCTTAAGCTCAAAACTTTGTGAGTATTCCCTTACGGACAAAAAGGTGGTTCGGGAAATTCCCATGGATTTGGATAACGGAGAGGAAGGAGTACACAGGAATCTAAACAGATTTTGTGTCTTGGGGGACAGTACTATTTTGACCATTGAAAACATTTATAAGCAGGACTCTAGTACTATACTGTTATGCGCATATGACGGACAGGGAGACAGGACCTATGAATGGGACATTACCGATAAGGTGAAGGATGACTCTGGATATGGATATGTGGATACCATGCTTGTGGACAAGGAAGGCAGAATCTATCTGCAGGTGGAACAGGGGATTCTACTTTTTAACAAAGACTTCAGCTATCAGGGTGTGGTTACATCAGAGAATTGGCTTAACAATCTCTGCATGGGCGCCGATGGCAAAATCTATGCCACTTATTATGACCAGACTTCGGAAGAGAGGAGCTATTGCCTTTCGGAGGTTGATTTCGCAGGTAAAAAGTGGGGAGCTACCTACAAAAATTTCCCTGAGGGACAGGATATTGCCGCTGGGGGAGAAGCAGATTTTTTGGTGAGGAGTAGTTATAGCGTATATGCTTATGATATGGAGAGCCAGACCACAGAAAAGCTGTTTGATTGGCTGGACAGTGATATCAATGGGGATTATGTGAATAGTTTCAACGTTCTGGAAAATGGTCAGATGATTGTAACCATCCGCGATTGGATTACCAGCGAAAGCAATCTGGCTTTCCTTACAAAGAAAAAGACTGCGGAACTGCCGCAGAAAACTCAGATTGTGGTGGGTACTATATCAACCAGGCAGGAGCTTCAGGCGGCGGCAGTAGCGTTTAACAAAAAGAGTGATACCTATCATGTTTCTATCAGAGCCTATGTGGATGATAATGCGGTATGGACGGAAACTCTTTACAGCGATGCGGCAAGCAGGCTGAGAAGCGATATCGTATCAGGAACCAACAGTCCTGACATTATTTACCTTGACTCAAGTATAGGAAATCTTGAGAAGATGACAATGAACGGCGCTTTTGAGGATTTGACCCCTTATCTGGAAAAGAGTAGCGTCTTAAGTAAAGATGATTATCTGGACAATGTGCTGGGAGGCTATACCTATGGCGGCAAGCTGGTGGGAATCCCCAAGAACTTCACTGTCAGCACCATAGTGGGAAAGGCTTCTGATTTCGGAGGAAAGGAAAGCTGGACTGTGGAGGATATGATTGCCTATGCAGACGCTCATCCTGGTAAACAGCTCTTTGAGTATGGCACAAAGCAATCTATTTTGGATTTGTTTATGAGGTGCAGCTCCAAGCTTTATATTGATTATAGCACAGGTAAATGTACGTTTGATTCCAAAGAGTTTCAGAACCTTTTGCAATTTGTGAATAACTTCCCCACTGAGTTCGAGTGGAATGAGGACGACCAGCGCTCCACGCCCCTCAAGCTGCAGGCGGGGGATGTGCTTCTAGCAATGGTCAGCATCAGTTCCTTTAATGAGATTCAGCTTTATGAGGCAATGTTTGATGAGCCCATTACCTGTATTGGATTTCCTACGGCGGAAGGCGGAAGCGGCTGTATGCTTTCTGTCAGCGGAGGTATGGGAATCTCCGCAAAGGCAAAGGATAAGGAAGGAGCATGGGCTTTTCTTGAGAGCTATCTGACCGAAGAAAGCCGTATGTTTGATTGGGGAATCTCCGCAAGAAAGAGCAAGATGGAAGAAGCGATAGCGGAAGCTGTCAAAGTTGAGTATGCTACGGACGAGGACGGAAATCCCATATTAGATGAAGATGGAAACCCCATAGAGCTGGGTTCAGGTGGAATAGGATATGGCGATTGGGAGTATATGTATCATACTCCGACCCAGGAAGAGGTTGATTTGATTGTGAAGCTGATTGAGTCGGCAACTTCGGAATCCGCTACGGATGAGCAGATTCTTACAATCATTGTGGAAGAAGCGGAGCCCTTTTTCCAAGGGCAGAAATCCGTGGAGGATGTGTCCGGCATTATACAGAGCAGAAT
>WFLX010168954.1_pt1 | contig 24289 bp, 20 predicted proteins | sample 4967041 | NCBI WGS metagenome assembly WFLX01 (sample SAMN12857096, study PRJNA449069) | gut metagenome | isolation source: stool from male and female vole | host: Microtus ochrogaster | place: USA:Florida | collected 2017
AGACTCGCCGCCCACTGCATTTGCGGGCTTCGGATTTGCTCCGGTCTTTCCTTGGTTTTCACTAACATTATTTATTGCTNCTCCANCCATTTATGCTTCCTCNTCAGTTCTCGATTTCAATATTATTATCCGCTCCTTCATTTNTCCCCTCCACATANTCCAGAATATCTCCCGGCTGGCAGTTCAGAGCCTTGCAGNTNGCTTCTAGCNTGGAAAACCGTATGGCCTTTGCNTTATTATTTTTCNGAATGGACAGATTTGCCATGGTGATATCCACTTCCTTAGCAAGCTCCGTCACTCCCTTTTTTCTTTTTGCCATCATTACATCCAGATTTACTACTATCGGCATTGCTGTTGTCCTCTCTTCTTTATCTTACTCTATCACTTTAATAATGTCCTATATGGTCAAGTCGTTTTCTTCCTTATAGCGAACTGCTTCCTCAAAAACCATTGCCAATACTTTACTGAACAATCCGGCAATGGCAAAGACTAAAATCACCACCAAAATCACTATTGTGGTGGCCGCCGCCATATAAACAATGCTCCGCACCACGCTTACACCTACAATAAAGAAACTCCAATTTCCCATTTTCCGAAGACTGACTACATTTTCCATTACAAAACAATTTTCATCCAGCACTGTCCGGAAAATCTTCCGAAGCTCTCGAATCAGCACCACTGCCGCCACTCCCAGCACAAAATAAATAATGACCAATTCCTCATAGTGCTCTTTCACGTCTGCAAAATAATTTCCAATCCACCTTATGCTCCAAGGCAGGCTGAGTGTCACCACAATTCCCGCATAAAACATAAAATCCAGCAGATATTTCGTTCCCTTGGTAATTGCCTGTTTTCCTATGGATATCTCTTTTTTCTCTTTCATATTAACCCCCATGCTGCTCTTATTTACCTGCCAAGGCAGGCATTCAAATCAAGATTCTCATTTCCTGATATTGCCAATATAGCACCGTCGAGAATGATTGTCAATATATTTTTATTGTTTTTCGATATTTTTATATTGTTTTGAATTAAATANGGAATCTCGAANTACAATTGAGGGTGAATAGCAAGCCGAGAGTCCCNTTTGTAACNCAAGACTCCCGTTTTGTAAATGAAAATCTACTTTTGTAAACGAGATTCCCCTTTTGTAAACGAAACTCCCGTTTTGTAAGCGAAATTCCCGTATTTTCATTTGTACCATGACATGTTATAATGCATTCAGCAGTAAATCTGCGTACGCCAATAAGAGATCAATTCCCGCTCGAAATTTTTGTATTCGGAGAATCCATCCCTGGCTGATGTGATAAGGTTGTTGTTTTCTGGCGGCTCATGCAGGTTTATCTGTTACTTTTTGAGAAGTTTCGGCTTTAAGATGATGTCTTCGGCGGCAACCTTAGAACATCCCAGTCTCTTAAGCAGTTCTTCTCCGTAATAAAAGCTGAACGCGTCGTATGGGCTACGGTTGTTCAGCTTTTTCCTTTTATAGGAGTTGATGTGGTCCATCATCAGGAAGATGTCTTTCTGGGTCAGGTCATCAAAACTTGTCCCTTTGGGGAGGATACGGCGGATCAGTTCATGGTTGACCTCACACGCACCTTTCTGGTAAGGGGAGCCCGGATCGCAGTAGAATACCCTTGTCCGTGAGCGGGGAATCTTTTCACGATATTCGATCTCTTTCGGATTTGAGAACTCACTTCCGTTATCGGTAAGGATGACCGGAAACAGCCGGTTAAAATCCTCTGCACCCAGGACCCTGTCCAATGCATTGATGATATGTATGACAGATGCGGATGTGTTTGCTTCCCTGAGAAAAGCAAGCATCAGGCTTGTCTCAACGAAATGCATTGTCAGAAGGCATTTACCGCCCTGCCGTCCTATGACACTGTCCATCTGTACTGCAGTAGTTTCCGGATTCTCTTCCATGAACTTCTGGAAATCCGGGTAGCTGCGTCCAAGCCGGCATCCTCTGTCCACCTTGAACTCCGGCTGTTTATAGCGTGGACGGTACTTCACCTTGCGCGGCAGGTCAATGTTCCTGATATCGAAAAGCCCGGCATCAACATAGTTATACAGGGTCTTTTCACTGCACATCAGGTCATCGATATGATCCAGATAGACCTGATGGAGGGACTGCCCATTGCGTACCAGAGGACTTATGATTCTGTTTATCCTTGTGATGTCATCCTCATTTGAAAGGATGCCGGTCCTGGACTCAGATATGGCATGATGTGCCATCTCATGTGCATCAGCAGGATCATAGATCCGCTTTAGGAGAGTACACTTTGGGAGTTTTCCGCAGCCGTTGCAGACATAAGGCGGTCTGCTCTTCACCGAGCAGACATCCTCCTCAAAATCAGGACAGTACAGGGTACATTCTGAGCAGAGGCTGCATTTATAAGCTGACTGATGGCTGCAGGCACCGCCACAGAGCTTCTTTGCCTTACATGTGACACGGAACTTACAGGGGTTATAGGGATACCCCGGGCGCCCGCTTTTCTTATCGTAGGAGTATTTTTTGATCTCCTTTGCGATAGTCGTCCGATCCTTTCCAAGTTCCTTTGCTATCTCTCCAAAGGACGCATTTTCCTGAAGGCCCTTTGCAATGATCAAACGGTCTTCATAAGATAAAAACTTTGACATGGTAGCTCCTTTCCAGCCGCCAGAATCAAAGCATAACAAAAATGAGACCAACTATCTAGTCAGTCTCACTCATTTGTAAGAGAGAATCCATACCTCTCTCTTTAGTCAAAATCAGTGTGCTTATAAGTGCAATCCGGGATATAGGGTATGGAATTTCAGATTGCAATTGAGGCTGTTGAAAGTTGTGGCCTTTTAACCTCACTATTTTGTGTAGTTGATTCTACCTGTTTTGAATTGTTTTCAACTGCTTTCTTTTTTTCCTTATCATTTACATTTTGTGTTGTATAATTGTTATATAAACCGCCTATAACTGTCATTGACATATTCATTTCCTCCTTGACCTTGAATTTTGAAGTCCCTTTACTGTTACGCCTGTAAATCTAAATTAGCACCCACACCCGCCTGCTGTTTTGTTTTTGCCTTGCCTGCATTATCTTCTTTGGCAGCTTCGATAATTGTCTGCATATCTGTATCATACAGATAAATTATGCCGTCTTTGGAAGAAGCTATTTTTTCTTCTAAAAGCTGTTCTGCTTTTTCTGCCATTTTCTCCGCAAGCTGCTCCGCATTTTCACGGACTTTTTCTCTTGACTTTTCAATCCGTTCTTCTGCGTTTTCCTGCGCTTCTTTGCGAAGTTTTTCGTTTAATTCATCTTTTCTAACCGAAACAGAATAATGAAAAAGATTACCATTTTCGTCAATATAATCATGCCTAACAATTACCGTAGACCCTACTGATTTTTTATAATTATCAAGCCATTTCAAGGCTGATTCCACATCTTTTAATCTCTGTGTATATTCCTTTGCTGCCTTTGGATCATTCTGCATTTTCTCCAAGAGCTTAGGGTTGACATCTACAACATTCACTTTGCCGTCATTATTTGTATTAAGTCCATATCCAATTTGTAACTTCATATAGGGTACTTGTTTTTGCAAAGTTTTAAGATATTCCTCATTCCTACTTTCCTTTGCTGTTTCAGTACTTTTTTGTGTAGCTGCTATTTCTTTTGTTTCCTCTTTCTTTGCTGCTTCCTTTCTTGATGAAGCATATGTGCTTTNATAAACATTGTTGTAATTGCTCACTCCTGTAATTGCCATAATATAATCCTCCTTGATANANAATTATTTGNNATNCATTTCCATATTACATTTATAGTATTTTAAGCAACTTTACTCTCCAATCACTCATAGGATTTTCATAAGGAATTTTAACTACCTGTTCTTTTGAACCAAATTACAAGCTGTATCACATAATAGACGGCGCATAAATATAAAAGACCTATTACACTATTCCAAAATTCCTGTACTTTCATTACCCTTATCTAAGAAACAATCGGTTTCTTTGCATTGTTCCAAAATTTCTTCCAATTCCCTGAACTGTTCTTCTGTTAGCTTTGCATTCTGCAACAATGCCGCCATTGCGTTCTTCCTGCTGCCCTCAAAATAGCTGTCTACAAACTTCTGGCTTTTTTCTTTCTGACATTCCTCTTTTGATTTCACGACAGAATAGTGATAAACCCTTGAATCATGTTCATCTACAGTATAGTTTAAAACGCCTTTCTGCCACAAACGATTTAGCAGGACACGCACCATTCTGGGCGACATATCTGATTTTCCCTGCATTTTCTTGATAACTTCCTTTGCGGTCATGGTAGGCGTATCATTCGCCCAAAATACTTCCATAATCAGCCATTCACTCTGACTGGGAGTAGTTTCTTTTTCCATGTTGTTTAGCCCCCTTTTTTATTATGTTTATATGTATATCGGACAAAATTATAATTTGTTAATGTTTGTTCCGCAAATTTATTAATGTTTGTTGTACTTTTTATTTTTGTGTTCTCCTGTCTCGTTCCGACTGCTTTGTCTGCATTTTTGCATAAAAAAAGAACCGTCCCCAAGGCTCATACGTCCTNAAAAACAGTCCTCAGTGCNCCGCCAGGNGCTCGAACNCTGGACACCCTGATTAAGAGTCAGGNGCTCTACNANCTGAGCTAGCGGTGCATTTCATACTNTTGTCNGCTACAGCACAAAAAATATACTAGCANAACCTTCCAAAGATTGCAACAACTTTTTTCCATTTTTTTAAATTTTCTTTAAAATTTTTTAATATATCATGCAAAAGGGCGAAATGTAAATTTGCTGTCCTTCTCCGTGTATTCTTCCCGAAGCTTTCTTAAGGCAGCTTCCACTGCTTCATGCAATTCTCCCGCAGACATGCGAAGCGCTCCGGCACCCCAGATAATCATCTGTTCCAAGGCATCGGAAGTAGCTACCGTTACCTGATACTTGTCCGCCATCTCATGAACGGCTTTTTCAATATATTGGTCGGCAGTCTCAGCCTCTTTTGTGTAAATCACGTAAATATTGTGATAGCGCATGGCGCTGCCGGGATTTCCCTTCACCTTATAGGCATCAAAAACCAGAATCAGCGTCCCTCCCAGCATTCCCTGATAATTGCTCATGATATCCATAAGGCGGTCTCTTGCGCTGTCAAGGTTTATCTGTGCAAGCTCGCGAAGCTCTTCCCATGCAAAGATAATATTATATCCATCCACCAAAAGACAACGCTCCTTCACCTCTTTCAATCCATGAAACTCCGAATTCCTATTTCCGCCGTCATAGACATCCCTCCGGCTTACATGGTAGCGCCTTCTTGCTTTTGTATCCTGTTCCCGCTTTCCATAGGTCTGCCTAAAAATGGCATCTATCTCCTCTTGCGTGATATACCGCTCCGATGCGCTGTTTTCTGAATGCTGACCTGCTTTCCTGGCAAGGGCTCCCTCTTTTCTGTTTTCTACAAAAACTCCTCCTAAAGACCTGTCTGCATCAGGAAAAGTATCCCCCTTATACTCCATGTCCTCTTCAGCTCTNACAAGNCNCCAAATTTTTTCCNGAATCTCCACATGGNCATATTCCGGCACTTGATTCCATGGAACNACAAAGCCTGCCCCATGGNCNCAAAACACCGACCCCGTAGGATTTTCCAAATCTCCTTCCGGGTCATAACCGCACTCACCGATTACTTCCTCCGCATTATGACAGGGCTCATAGCCGTCTAAGATACAGGACAGATGCCCCTCTCCATGCGTGTATGCATTCACNTCCTTTTGATAATCCCTCATGGCAGCCACAGGCGCCCTGCCCTTGAGCACANTGCGCCNGCCGTCCGTCTCCGGTGTATCAAAATTTCCGTGCATTCGCTGCACATCCGACATGGCACGTCCCAGANGCTCTGTGGGAAGCTCAAGCACAAANGCAAACACAGGCTCCAAAAGAATGCTGTCACTACTCCTCAGTCCCTGTCTGAGCGCTCTGTAAGTAGCCTGCCTGAAATCTCCGCCCTCTGTATGCTTAGCATGCGCCTTGCCTGTCACCAGAAGAATCCTCATATCTGTGATAGGTGAACCTGTGAGCACCCCCACATGAACCTTCTCTTCCAGATGTGTAAGCACTAATCTCTGCCAATTTCTGTCTAGTACATCCTCGCTACATATGCTGGCGAACTGCAAACCGCTTCCCCTCTCTCCGGGTTCCAAAAGAAGCTCCACCTCCGCATAATGCCGCAGCGGTTCAAAATGTCCAATCCCTATGGCCTTCTTAGCTATGGTTTCTTTATACACAATGCTCCCGGAGCTGAAATTCACCTCTATCTGAAAGCGTTCTGCAATCAGCTTGCGCAATACCTCAATCTGCACATCACCCATTACCTGAGCATGAATCTCCCGATTCTTCTCCTGCCACAGAATATGCAAAAGAGGTTCTTCCTCCTCCAACTGCCGAAGCTGCCCCAATACCCTCACTGCATCTTCTCCTTCCGGCAGCTCCACCCGATATGTCAAGACCGGTTCCAATATAGGCACTTCATGATTCCCTTCTTCACCCAGACCCTGCCCTGCAAAAGTCTTTGTCAGTCCCGCTACGGCACAAATATCTCCTGCATTTACACGCTCCACCGCCTCATATCCACTTCCATTATAAAGGCGAAGCTGGTCTGCCTTCTCCTGAAAATATTCCTCTTCGGAAGATGTGCTTGCATGGTTATCCATCTGCATTTTCACTTGGAGTTCTCCGCCCGTGACTTTCAAATGTGTCAATCTGACACCGTTGACATCACGGGAAATTTTAAATACTCTTGCTCCAAATTGCTTCGGATAAAGCGGCTGCATCCCATATTTTGCAATGCCATCCAAAAGCGCCTCAACACCCTCCACCTTGAGCGCAGAGCCAAAATAACAGGGGAATATCCGCCGTTGCGCAACCGCCTGGGCAATCTCCTGCGGCAGCAGCTCTCCCTGCTCCAGATAGCTGTTCATCAAATCCTCTCCGCATGTGGCTATCTCTTCCATAATCTGCTCTGTCATACTGCTTGTAGACTTGCCTTGTACATCTTCATACTCCATCTTGGAAAAAGCCACACAATTTTCATCTAGCTGGCGTTTTAAACTTTCCATGAGAGCAGCTCCCTCTGTATCAGGCTGGTCCATTTTATTGACAAACAAAAAAACCGGTATGTCATACCGCTCCAAAAGCCTCCACAGCGTGCGGGTATGTCCCTGCACGCCATCTGCACCGTTTATTACTAACACCGCATAGTCCAGAACCTGCAAAGTCCGTTCCATCTCCGCCGCAAAATCTATATGCCCCGGCGTATCCAAAAGTGTAATCTCTATATTCTTCCACTGCAGTCGTGCCTGCTTGGAAAAAATAGTAATTCCCCTCTCCCTCTCTAGTGTAAAATTATCCAAAAAGGCATCTGCATGGTCCACCCTGCCAAGCCTGCGCAACTGTCCGCCCAAATAGAGCATAGCCTCCGCCAGCGTGGTCTTTCCTGCATCCACATGCGCCAAAATTCCCAACACCAATTTCTTTGATTCACTTTGCCCATCAGGATACATGGTGGCAGACACGGCTTTTCCTCCTTATTATCAGAATAAAACATAGCCTCTTCAAACAAATTTTCTAGTTCCCTTAAGACACTACTCCGGTGCCTATTAACACCATTAAAACAAGCGTTAGCACTCCAATCACTCCAAACAGCAAAAGTGCTCCGTTTGACTCATTTTCCGTTTCCATACAAATTACTTTTTCTGTTTGAGGGTCTATCAGTATATGTACTTTTGCACCACGCTTTTGTTTATTTGTGTTTACATTGCTCTTCAGCTGCTTCGTTACACCATTCCACTCGTACTCATAAATAGGAAAATACGCATCGGATGCATCGTCATCGCTTGCTTCGATTACCTCATAATCTACCACAACACCCGAAACCTGATGCATCGTTTGTATGCTTTTTGAGAACTTTACCTTTCGATAGATTCCCAAGATTCCTACTGCTATAAAAGCAAAACCAACAAAAACTCCAAAAGCTAAAATTGCTCCTTCTGACATTTCTTTTTCTCCTTTCGTACCATCCGTCAAAAAAACTTCCAAGGTAAAATTTCTATTAGGATTCCTGCCGCTGCGCCAATCAAATACAACAATCCCACAACCTTTAGATTCTCTTTCCTGTCATGATTCACCCGAAATAACACAAGCAGCCCCACGCCTGCTCCTACCAGCAGACCGGACATCATTGCCCCTGCCCCCAAGGCATCCACCAGATAAAGCTCTGTAATCGCTACCGAAGCAGCGCAGTTGGGAATCAATCCCACGATACCCGCTAACACCGGACCTAAAATAGGTCGATTCATCAACAGGTTTTTTAAAGTATCTTCCCCGATGAAAAAAAGCGCTAAATCCAGCAGAAAAGTAATCACCAGCAAAAAAGAAGCAATCTTTAGGGTATGACGAATTGCCGAGCGCCAGACCCCTTCCTCACAATGGCAGTGCTCCTGCTNGCANNTATCATGAATATGNATATGNTCTTCNTTTCTTTTNAAAATCATATCNACAATAAATNNTGCNATNATNCNAATNACCGCTTTCATTGCAAGAATCCCCAAAATCACCTCCCAAGAAACCTTGTCCCTAGGTGCGGAAATCAAAAGAAACAGCATTTCATCGGAAGTGGACAGATAAATGGCAAGCAAAGTCCCCAGCGTAATCAGCTTCCCCGCATAAAGATTGGAAGCCGCCGCCGAGAAACCGCATTGGGGCACCACTCCTGCCAAGCCCCCCACAAGGGGACCCCATTTTCCTGCTCTCTCCACAAAGTCCTGTGTCCGTTCCCCCATCTTATGTTCCAGATACTCCATTGCCAGATAAGCCAAGAACAAAAAAGGAATTAATTTAATTGTATCTATACACGCATCCAAACAAATGTCCAGCAAAACATCAACCATAAAAACCACAATCTGCCTTTCCCAAAAGCGATAATTTCTTCCGCAGAACCCTGCTTCCGGCCATTACACTTCAACCTCTTCTGCCTTAGCAACTATACCATATTTTCCCTATTTGTCAAGCCAGCCAAAGATTTTATATCGGCGCATGGTTTTCTCCCCCAATCTCCACTTCCGCCTGCAAAATGCAGTGGTCGGATGCATTGCCCACATGAAGCTGGAATTTCCCCGGCTCCACCCGGAAGGCTCTCCTCTCTACATCATAAAAAGCAAACGCCCGCTCCGGCAGCTCCATGGTTACTTTCTTTGTCTCTCCCGGCTCCAAAAATACCTTTCTGTATGCTTTTAATTCTTTCACCGGACGTTCCACGCTGCACTCGCAATCCGTCACATAGCACTGTACTACCTCTGCCCCTGCCATGGTTCCTGTGTTGGTTACATCCGCCGACGTTGTGACATGTATGTCATTTTTATCCCCAACAGCGCATCTTCCCTGCTCCCATTGCTCCACTTTCAGATTCTCTATTGCAAAAGTAGTATAAGACAATCCATATCCAAAAGGAAACGCCGGTTTCACATTTTCCTTCTCATANTAGCGGTATCCCACAAAGATTCCTTCCTTGTATTCCACCTTGTCTTCTAAGCCAAACTGCCCATTCTTTGCAGTGACAGTATCTGCATAAACCACAGGGAAAGTCTCCGGCAGCTTCGCAGAAGGATTTATCTGTCCCAGCAGCACCTCCGCCAGCGCCTTGCCGGTCTCCATGCCGGAATAATAACACCATACCAACGCTTTCACTTTGGCAAGCCACGGCATTTCCACCGGTGAGCCCGCCACCATCACTACAATCAGATTTGGAGCAACCTGCAGCAGGGCATCTATCAGCTCATCCTGCCCATAGGGCAGCTTCATATCCGGACGGTCTCTGCCCTCCACGTCATAGTCATGGTTTAAGCCTCCCACAAAAATCACCTCGTCCGCCTCTCTTGCCAGCGCACAGGCTTCCTCTCTCAAACGCCTTCTGTTTTCTTCGATTTCCAGGCGAAGCGCCCGTTGCTCCTCTGACTCCTTCTCCGCTTCCGGCATTCCCATAATAAGCTGCTCCAGACTAGCTTCCTGCCAATTTACCTCGCTCACATCCTTTTTTTCTGGGATAAAATATCCGGGAGCATACGCAATATCCACATTGCCCCCCAGCGATTCCTTTAAACCAAGCAAGGGGGATATCTCATACAAAGCCTTAATCTCTGCACTTCCGCCGCCGTTTGCATGACAACGCTCCGCATTCCTGCCAATCACGGCAATCTTGCGCTTGCAGGGAGCCGCCCCTACACCGTTCTGCTCAGGCTCCCAAGTCATCTCTAACCTCTTTTTTGTAAGGGGAAGCAGCCCTTCTTCATTTTTTAATAAAAGAATCGCTTCCTCCGCNATTTTCAGNGTTCCCTGCCGATGNGCCGGNGTATTGTAAGCACNCGTTTTTCTGTTAAGCGCCTCCGGTCNCAACATCTTTAAGCGAAACATCATACGCAGAATATTCCGCACCTTTTTATCAATATCCTCTTCTTTCACTTCGCCTTTTTTTACCGCTTCAATCAGCGGATTTGCAAAATAATATTGGTCAAAATTGGCCACAACGCTCATTTCCACATCAATGGAAGCTTCCGCCGCCTCTCTGGTGGTATGCACAGAGCCCCAATCACTTATGACAGTTCCGTCATATTTCCACTCATCCCGCAGTACCCCATCCAACAATTCTTTGTTTTCGCTGCAGTGAACTCCGCGGAATTTATTATAAGCATTCATCAGGGAATAGCTTCCGCCCTCCTGTACTGCAGCTTTAAATCCCGGAAAATAAATCTCCCGCAATGTCCTCTCATCCACTATAGTATCCACCATCAGACGGTTGGTTTCCTGATTGTTTACGGCAAAATGCTTGACGCACGCCGCCACATCACTCTCCTGTATCCCCTTTACCAAAGGCGTCACCAGCGTCTCTATCAGATAAGGATCCTCACTCATATATTCAAAATTCCTGCCGCACAAGGGGTCTCGCTTAATATTGATACCTGGTGCCAGGATCACATCCTTGCCTCTTCCTCTGGCCTCTTCGCCCAATATTTGTCCCCCTTCATAAGCAAGTTCAGGATTCCATGTAGCTGCCAGAGCGCTGTTGCTGGGGCAATATGTGACATAGTCGTCAGAATTTCCCACAGGGATCCAACTGCCATCAGGAAACTGATGCCTCACCCCCATGGGTCCGTCCGACATCACAAGCCCCGGAACCCCCAGACGCTCCACAGCCGCCGTGCGAAAAAATCCTTGTCCATGAAGCATGGAAACCTTTTCTTCCAAAGTCATCTGCTGCAGTATTTCCTGTATTTCCTTTTCATAATCCAGCATTTTTTCTGCCTCCTTGCTGCCTGCTATACTGTTCATTTCACAACCTCCGCATCTGCAAAACCGGGTACTTTAACTTCTCAAGAACTCATCCCGGATTTCTTTCATTTTACATACATCCTGCTCACTGATCATTCTTGTGCCATACCAATATGGTTCTGCTAATTCTGTAATGGTTTTCAAATTCCCACTCATCTCATCCGTCATCTGTTCCATTTCACAAAGCCGTCGAAAGTATTCCCTCACCGTCTCCTCATCCTTCCTGGCCACATACTTTTTCCCCAAGATGGACAAAATATGTGCCAAAACCACATCGGGATTATTACTTTTCCGCTGTCGGATTTTGTGATAGACAAAAGCGAACAAAAACAGAACTACTGCCACAACTGCCATTCCGCCAAGCAGCATGCCCAAAAATAATCCCACATCCGCTTGTCCCTTGCCTTGGACTGCTTCCTGCATCTGCTCCTCTTCATCTGACAGTTCGCTTGATTCAGTTTCTTCCTCCTCTTCTTCCTCTTCCTCCTCTTCCACATCCCCCACTCTCACATCGGAATACCACTTTTCATAAGCGTTTCCAGCAAAGGCAACCGTTGGCTCCAGCCTGATCCAGCCGACTCCGTCCAGATATGCCTCCACCCATACATGAGCGGAATTGCTGGATATGGAATACAGGTTTGATCCCACACGATTGTCATATTCTACTAAAAATCCCTCTGCTATCCGGGCTGGTATGCCCTCACAACGCAGCATAGCTGCCATTGCAGTGGCGTAATGAACACAATAACCCTCTTTTCCCTCAAACAAAAACCAATCTAATACATTTGCATCATCAGGCACATTAATATTTTTATTATAATTGTATTGATATAAGTACTCTTCTAGTGCCTTGCACTTCTCATAATCATTCCTGCATTCTGCCGTAATGGAATCCGCAAGCTTTTTGACCTCATCCGATACTGCATCCCCCAAAGTTGTGTACTGTTCTTTTACCGCAGTCCGTCCTCTTGCAACATTTGCCACNAAATCCGAANAGGGTATTTTTTCCATCCTGATGCCATAATACTGCCACATTTTATTATAAAGCCCATCATAAGTCTCTTCATTGTACGTAATGTTCTTACTGCGTGTCATAACTTCAATCATCGCTTCGCTTGCATAATCCACATCCACAAAGCGATAAGTATAAACACTCCCCCGATTCAGCACTCTGTTCGCCCTGAGATTATCGCCCTCCACTTGAATATTTTGTGCAGTAAGCTCATATGTTTTAAGTGGACAAAACAGGGATTGGCTCTTAATATTCTGTATGGTGAGTTCCTGCGTGTACACTTTTACAAAGCGATGAAGTTCCTGCGCGTTCTGAGTATAGTCAAAAATGGCATAAAGTGTCATCAAAAAGTCTGTCTGATAATCCATGGTTTCCTCTGCGACTATGGTNTCCCAGCTGTCGCCCGTATAAGTGTCACAGACATTTNCCTTTNGATATAAATTCCTTGTGGTCTTTACTCCCNAAAGCGTCATCTGTTCAATAGACCGGTCACNCACTCCCACGGACAGGTCCATGGAAGAATCGGAGTATCCCGTAACCCCATAGTNNAATACTCCATCCCATCCCCATTTTTTCAGTTGATATTCCGTCTCAACAGAAATCGTTTNCGCCACCTTGCTTATAGTATTGCCTATAGTATTCACTGCACTGATTACAAAGCGCCACGAATAGGCTTCTTCCGGCGCTGGTGTAATCATCACAACAAGTGCTAATACAGCATAAATCACAATAAAAGAATTGATATTGGAAAGACTCTCCGAGACAGAATATAAAAAAAGAAATATCGCTAGTGCAATAATTCCTTTAGAAAAATGGATATCTGCAAATTCAAAGCCTATCAGAACAGACAGCGCAGCATACCCAGCCAACACCCTCACAAATTTATGCTTTAATAATTCCCACAGCACAAATACAGCTCCCAGCCCCACAATTGCTAGTACAGTGTGTATCTGATACTGTCCCTCCTTATAGCCGTAAAACCATGTGGCAACTATCATCACATAAATTCCTATACCCACTGTCACCATGGCGCTATGCACATATTCCCTGATTCCCACAGCAATGACAGACATAATTCCCCAGAGAACATAGTAAGCGATGCTCACCTCAATTTCACTGAGACTTATGACTACCAAACCTATAAAAAGATATAATGTTAGCGGCACTAAGGCATGTGTCAATATGTCTGTATACCTATATCCTTTTATCTTCTCCTTCATAGCAATACCCTGCTTACCTTTCCCCATGTATCGCATCTTGAAAATCCATTTCATCCACATTAATTTGATTCACATCAATAACATGAATGTTTCTGAATGCCTTCATTTCATTTCTGATTTCTTCGGAAATTCTCTGTGGGCTGGCGGATATGATAACAAAGGGAACACCTTCCTGAACTTCCTGATTTAGACGAAATAAAGTCTCCTCCCATCCCCCCGGATGTTCAAATCCAAATCTTGTAATCTGGCTATATAGCTCGTTAAAATCTGAGATANAATAAATTTCTTTTTCATAANAATCACTTAGCACAGCATATACCAGATATCCTGCACAATGAATATAATGNACCAGCGCCACCATAGTTTNCCTNAATTTGTCACAAATAATAATTTTATTTTTATAATCCAACTCTGCCATATTTGCATCCAATATCACGGTATAACCGGATATCTCTTCATCCGCCGGATTCCGCACCATCAGTTCCTGCCTTTTGGCAGAATTCTTCCAGTGAATCAGCTTTCTATTGTCTCCGGAAACATATTTTTTGACTTCATTGTCTATCTGATNTTCACTTTTACCCCNTTGACTGCTGNCGCCNTGTTCTTCTTCCTCAAGNNGAAAAGAGACATTGGTTGGCTCCATCATCCGAGGTTTTATTGTCACCCTCATTTTCTGTGGCATGGGAAAACGGATTCGGAAGATTTTAAAATAATCCATGATTTCAACAGTGTCCACACCCGCATAATAAATGCCTGAATATTTACATAAAATTTCTGAATGGAATTCCATTTTCTGACCGGGCTCCAAATTGATAATTCCCAGCTTGTCCTTTTCCATTATCTGAGACAAATCATCCATAAAGCGCAGCCGGATGCTTCCATATGCAATAATGCCTTCGTTATTCATTCTGAGATGATAGGCAACCGTTTCGTTCTTGGTAATATCCACTTCGGGAATGTTTTGGAATATTGTAATAGTATTAAAAACATATAAAATATGTGCATATGAAAACACAGTATTCATTACCATCAAGAAAAAGAGCATATATGGGAGATTCCCTCCCTTAATGCTGATGAATACCAAAGACAGAATAAACAATGCCACATATAAAATTCTTCGAATCAGCAGACCTTTACTTTCCAACGGGTACTTTTACCTTTCTCAAAACTTCTTTTATAATATCCACTTCTTTATTTTTTTCCTTGGAAGAATGCTGTACCAATGTAAGGCGATGCGCCAGCACATACGGTGCCAATGACTTCAAATCATCCGGAGTCACATATTCCCTGCCTTCTACAAAGGCATATGCTTTCGCCGCCCTGATCCATAAAAGCAGCGCGCGGGGACTTGCACCCAGCTGTACTCTCTCGTCCTCCCTCGTCCGGTCCACACATTCCGCTGCATACTCTATTAACTTGTCACTCATCAAGACCTGCTGGGACTGCTCCTTTAATTGATTCAGCTCGTCCACATTTACAATCTTTTCTACTTGAGAAACCTTCACTCCGTCAATCATGTTTTTTACAATCTGCACTTCCTGTGCTTTTTTCGGATATCCCATGTTTATTTTCATCATAAATCTATCCAGCTGAGACTCCGGCAGATAATAGGTTCCCCGCTGCATAATAGGGTTCTGCGTGGCAATCACCATAAACGGCTGCGGCAGTTCATAAGTCTTTCCATCCACTGTAACCCTGCCTTCCTCCATGGCTTCNAAAAGGCTTGCNTGAGTCNTCGGGGAAGTCCTGTTAATCTCATCCGCAAGGACAATATTACTCATGATTGCGCNTTCCACATATTCAAACAAATGCTTTTCATAATTATAAATGGAGGAGCCTGTAATATCGCTTGGCATAGTATCCGGCGTGAATTGGATTCTTGTAAACTTGCAGTCCACAGTTCTCGCCAAGGCATTCGCAATGGTTGTCTTTCCCACTCCTGGTACATCCTCAATCAACACATGTCCTCCCGCAAGCATGGCCGTTAAAAGCAATTTGGACACATCTTCCTTGCCTACCATTACCTTACTAATATTTTCCAATATCTTTGCTACCATAAACGACTCCTTTCAACATGCCCGCAAAAGCTTCACTGTTCGTTCACTACCTGAAAAATATAGAACTTCAAATAATAGCTCTGGTCTGCCGCCCATAAAATGGGATGGTCGCAGGCCTGAGTGCGGAATTCCACCTGCCGCAGGCGTTTATGGGCGCCGGCGGCAGCTTCCCTTATAGTCTTGGCAAAAAGCTCCGGCTCCATAAAATGAGAACAGGAACAGGTCACCAGATAACCGCCGTCCCTCACCAGCTTAAGTCCTCTCACATTGATTTCGCGATAACCCTTCACTGCGTTTTTCACCGAATTTTTGGATTTTGTAAAGGCAGGCGGATCCAGAATTACCACATCAAAGCTTTCCCCTTCCCTCTCTAGTCTGGGCAGCAGTTCAAACACATCCGCACACTCAAAGCTGACTCTATCCTCCAGATGATTCAGTTTTGCGTTTTCCCTTGCCTGACTGACAGCAAGCTCGGATGCGTCCACACCCAATACGCTCTCTGCTCCTGCAATTCCCGCATTTAAAGCGAAGGAACCGGTATGAGTAAAACAATCCAGCACCTTTTTTCCTTTACAAAAAGGGTGGATGGCAGCACGATTGTTTTTCTGGTCCAGAAAAAATCCGGTTTTCTGACCGTCTTCCACATCCACCATATATTTGACACCATTCTCCAAAATTTCCACTTTAGTATCAAAAGGCTCCCCTATAAAACCCTTATGACGCTCCATTCCTTCCTGCTCTCTGACCTTGGCATCGCTCCTCTCATATACGCCCCGAATCACGATATCGTCCTCTGCCAGAACCTTCTTCACCGCTTCCACAATGACCGTCTTCCATCTGTCAATTCCAANCNCTAGAGNCTCCACCACCAGNACATCCGAAAATTTGTCAATGACAATACCCGGCAGAAAATCAGCCTCCCCAAAAATCAGCCTGCAACAGGAAGTATCAATCGTTTCCTTCCGATAATTCCACGCATCCCTTACTCTTTTTTCAAAAAATGCCTCATTAATAATGCTATCTTTTTTTCGGGAGAGGATCCTCACGGTAATCTTGGATTTGGGATTAATATATCCATAGCCCATAAAATATCCGTCAAAATCATGGACCTCCACAATATCTCCGCCCTGAAAGCTCCCTTCCATGCGCTCTATTTCATTGTCATAAATCCACATTCCGCCTGCTTTCACAGTGCGTCCGCCGCCCTTTTTCAAGATTACAGCGGCCAATTGCCCGTCAGTATTCCTCTCCACAGCCATCGTCAATCTCCGTCTTCAATTAGTTCCCATATCATTAATAGTTGTCTGCAGTTACCTCAAAATAGCTCTGGGGATGATTGCAAGTCGGACATACCTCTGGCGCCTTGGTACCCACCACAATGTGTCCGCAGTTGCGGCATTCCCATACCTTTACCTCACTCTTTTGGAATACTTCTGCCATCTCCACATTTTTCAAAAGTGCGCGATATCTTTCTTCGTGGTGCTTCTCAATAGCACCAACCAGACGAAACTTTTCAGCCAGCTCCGGAAATCCTTCCTTCTCGGCAGTTTTGGCAAAATCCTCATACATATCCGTCCACTCATGATTTTCACCGTCTGCTGCCGCAGCCAGATTCGCTTTGGTATCACCTATTCCGTTCAACTCTTTGAACCACATTTTGGCATGCTCTTTTTCATTGTCCGCCGTCTTTAAAAAGATAGCGGCAATCTGTTCATATCCTTCTTTTTTTGCCACGGAAGAAAAATAAGTGTACTTATTTCTTGCNTGTGANTCTNCTGCAAANGCTGCNTNCNNATTTTTTTCTGTCTGNGTTNCTNCATNNTTGTTCANTCTTCTGTTCTCCTTTNCANNTTNATAGTTTTAGGTGTTTATGAAAACCGGAAGCTTCCTCAACCCCTGCTAAAAACGGAATTATTGTAAATATAATTCATGGTTTTTAAATAGTCAAGCAATTTTGTGGTTTTCACTTGACAATCTCTCCGTTTTTATTTATTATTTTATAGTGGAAAGCGGCGCGTGGCTCAGCTTGGTAGAGCGCTACGTTCGGGACGTAGAGGTCGCGTGTTCGAATCACGTCGCGCCGATTTCATCTCCTCATAGTTTCTCAATCACCTGTTTTTCCGCAAAAAACTTTCTCCCATCCCCATAATGATAAATATAGTTGCGGCATTCATGGACTGCTGGAAACTAAACATATTGTTCACTGTATATGCCAGCACACAAAAGCCGCAGGCTCCTGCCGCCATACTGATTTTTCTCTCTTTTAGCAANCGNTNGATGGCGCTGCACATCNTNCCCACATAACAAATACACCCCAATNCTCCCTCATTCACCAAAANCGTCAACCATTCATTNTGANCATTGGTAAGTCTGCTGCCTGCAAACCATCTTTCCGCCCATTGGGTCAGCTCCTGACTTGCACCATGATACAAAAAGGCAGACATACAATCTGGTCCTATCCCCACTAACTTATGTAAAAAATCCTGCTGCAAAAAACATCGAATCCCTGCCGTCCATGTAGCGCCCCTGTTACTCCCCCATGAATCTGTAAACATCAGCAAATTTTCCTGCGGAAGGTTCAGCGCATTGGAAATCCTTCCTCCGGTAAAGGTATTGACCGCTAACAACACCACAAACAAAACAAGCAATCCTGCTCCTGTAAAGCCCAAAATCTTTGCCCACTTCCGAAATAGGAATGCGGGATAGTTGTTGTTGCGATTAGCAAAAATTATATATAGAAGCATCGCAAGTGACACAAATGTCATAATCGCAGAAAAATAGCTATTATTTAAAAGGCAAAACAGCCCTTCTCTGCTTTCTTGCACACTAGTCTTTACCAAGCCAATCATCTGAATCAGCCAGCATATCAGGCATCCTGTGGACAAAAGCAGCGCCGCTTCCCAAAATGCCTGCATTAATCTAGCGTTCTCCACCGACAGACAAAACATCACAAACAACACTGCCACTAATGCCACAATGCCGCTGCTGCTGCCTTGAGTCACCAGGCTGGTAAAACCAATGAAAACATAAACTGCAAGCAACAGCCTGTATTTCCACTGTTTTCTGTCCATTTGCCAAAAAAGCGCAAGTCCCCCAAAAAACACTGCAGTCAGATATCCGCAATACCAATTAACATTTCCAATGGTTGAGATAAAGGCGTTATTTTCCACTTTCATATCTATAGGATAAATACCAAAACAGTTTACGATTCCCAGCAAAAATACAACTATCGAGGAAGAAAGCGCTAACAGAGCCATACTATACTCTTTTTTCCACATCCTCGATATCAGGAAATNAACCCCTATAAATGTCNGCTGCGGATACAATCCCATATNNCAGCCCGTGGTCCCGATACGTGCTTCCGCTTTATAGGAAGAACAAGCATAGGATAGTAACACACTGACTCCATACNANAGAGCAAAGCAATCCGTGACCGAAAAATGCGATTTCAACCACGTTTTCATTTGAAAGGATGCACTTCTTTTTTCCTGCACAAATACAACTCCTGCTGCCACAAAATACAGTGCAAGCAGTGGAAGAATCAAGAATGTAAACTTCTGACTGCATTGCCGGAAAAAATAAGACTTGTCCGTCCCAATATGGGAATATCCCTCCTGATTATAAAAAGGCATTACCGCAAAAATAAGAAACATATAAATGCAGATAACCCAATCCAGAGCCTCCGCAAAAAAGTTTTTGAGTATTTCTGCTACGGATTCTCTTTTGCTCCCTTTCTGCTGCTTTGTTTTCGCCCTACGGCTGCTCATAACACATTCCTCTCTTGTAATACTGATATCTTTATGATAATCTGCAGACATCCTTTCGTNNNTCACNATTTCNGGCTATATTNATTCTCTTCTNCGCANAATNCTTTTGTATGCCTGATAAATAATAATAAATCCCAGCGGCCCCTTTATAATTCCCCAAATGCCGAAAAGCCGGATGCCCGCATATAAAGAAATCAAAATGGCAATGGGCTTCACTCNGATTCTTNGGCNAATCAACTTANGTTCNAAAAATNCTCTTAAAANAATACANNCCACATNAAGAACAATNCANANTANGGCTAAGGCATACNGCCCTTGAAAAAGCTGCGCCAAAGAGANAGGAACCNGCANGATTCCTGTACCAACNAAAGGCAGAGCATCCAGAATCCCTGCCACAATCCCCCAAATAGGCCCATGGTGGATTCCCGCAATTCCCAAAGTCAGAGCAGCAATGCCTGCAATGGCACTCATAATAACAAGTTGCGCTTTTACATAAGTTGCAATATAACGAATCATGCCGCAAATAATCTCAAGCAGAACATGATATTCCTCCCTGTCTAACAACTGATTCATAATACTGTCATAATCCCTTGCCAAAAGCACCGTCGCTATCATAAAAGTCACCAGAAACGCTCCTATTGCCCCTGCTGCTTTGACATATTCCAGAGATTGGGACAACATACCTGGAAGCATCTGCATCTGAAAATGGTCCATGCCCTTCTGAAATTGCAATAGAATCGTGTCTTCCAAAAATACACTATCCATGTTCAAAAAATTTCCCACAGAATCACAAATCTCGTGAATAATATACACAATATCCTCTTCCAATACATCCAATTGTGCCATCCATTCCGGCAGGCTTCCCACAATCCACGAAAACAACACCCATACTAGCAAGATGACAACGGTTCCTGCAAGCAGCAGCAAAATAGAAGCTCCCACCTGCCTGTGTATATGCAGTTTATTATTTAATTTCTGCAATGTTGGCCCAAAGATAGTCACAAACAACATTGCCACTAATACCGGAGTCAGAAGCGGGGCAATATACTGCAAAAAAAGATAAACTGCTCCTGTAATCAGAAGCAGCAGCACAAGTTTATTATTCTTCATTTTTTCAACCATACCAACCTGCCTTTCTAGATTAGTATGGTTCATAGTTCTAAAATAATACGGAAATCTTTACGTTTCTTCCTGCATTGCGCGCCCCCATGCAAGAAACAGCATGGTAATGCTTAAACTGCCCACACCCCAGGAATATTCCAACAGTCCAAACACTGCCGGAATCAAGATATAATACAATGCGGCAATATCCGCTGTGGAAGCCTGCTTTCTGATCCGCTTCCAACAAACAGTGCTTCCCCACACAATTAAAACGGCAAACAATATCATAACCGGAATTCCAAAATCCGTGCCATACTGCAGGAAAATATTGTGGGCATGACCTATCCAATAATCCCAAAACAATTGGAATCCCTGCTCTTCATAAGGATGTCCCCGCCAATTCAGGTGTGTGAAATAATATTTATAGATGGTACTTCTGACCAAAAAATCATCATATTCCTGCTCTGGTGAGAATACCGCATTTTTTAATTTGGAATCATCCTCCGCCGGAACCGCTTCCGCTGCATCCGCCTTGATGGCAAACGGCGAATGTTCTAACAGACTCTTTACCCCGCCTGCAACCCGGCCAAATGCTGTCTCCAACAACTCATCCATATCTACATACTTTTCTGAGTTCCATGGATCCCAAGAATGCACCTTATCCTCGCTCCACTCTCCCCAGAACCAAATGGGATGATGGAATACCGGAGGAAAATACCTTGTTGCTCCAAAGGTTATTGGAAACATTAAAACAGCACAGAGTACCAGAATTATGCCATTTCTCACAAACTGTTTTTTCTGTAGAATCAAATTCAAAAATCCCAGAAACAAGAGTCCCAAAATAAAAGCCGTAATCCATGCTATCCTTCCTATCGTCATGAAGAGAAAGGATGACACAACTCCTGCCAGCAGCCAATAAAACACTTTCAACCATTTGGATGCATGCTTTTTTGTAAGGTAAAGAATTTTGGTAAATACTGCCGCTAAAACTGCCAGATAATACAAACCATTCAAATTACAGTTATTATGAATTCCGACATATCGTTCCATGTCATATGGCCGAAACACACAGCAGAAACCTTGAAATAAAATAAACGACAAAATGATTCCATCCAGACAGCTCTGCCATAAATCTTCCTGTTCTTCCACGGTAAACCCGGTAAAGTAAAAACACCCAAACATTACCATATAGCAAAATGGCCAGATATAATGGCTTCTGGACACAATCATTAACATCATCATGATGCTCCAGACGATTAACATCTTTCTGTTCAGCTTGGGATATTTCTTTTCCAGCACTACCTGTATAAAGGTATGTATCAGAATATATCCCCATATTACCACATTCACAAGAATAGCAATCCTGTCATTGAGAAAAAGGTATCTGTCAATACCCCAAAATGCACCTATTGTCCCTACTACACTCACAATTCCCCATACCGCATAAATCCACTTGTATTTTACAAAATCTTCCCACTTATAGTGGGAGAAAATAATGCACGCCAAAACAATACCTGTAGCTTCCCTGAAAGTTTCAATCAGCCCATCCAGACCCGAAGCGGTTTTGGTTCTCTGATCAATAACGCAAAACATCACAAAACATAAGGTATAGAGCAGTCTTCTCCAGAAATATTTTCCGGCCGCTACTGTTCTTACTTTTAAAAAGCTTTCATTCATGAGGCTTATCCTTCTTTTCTCCAAATTGCCTTATCCCTAACAATATTATTCTTTTCTGATTATAACAAGATTATTTCTTTTTGCATAGCAAATTTTGCTATGCAAATTTTTAATATTTCATTAAAGTAAAGCATTACACAAATATGTGCCTTATTACATTGAATTTTCTGATTTCCTTAGATAGGGTATTTTTGTAACTGAAAACTCATTTTATACAAAGGAGGATGACTTATGAATATTGCAACTACTTTAAGAGAACTTCGTGAAGAACACTCACTATACCAGAAAGAATTGGCGGCATACCTGAATGTGTCCATAGGTACCATCTCTAACTATGAAAAAGATGTACATCAGCCTGATTTGAACACTTTGATTAAACTTGCTGCCTTTTATGGTGTAACCACAGACTATCTTTTAGGGCTGACCAGCTATCCTCATCGTCCGGAAGCTTTATCACAACACATCGCCAAATCTTACTCCATGGCACGGTTTTTCCAGCTGCTGGATCACTTGCCTGAACAGCAAAAAGACTTTCTTGTACAGTTTCTGTGCTGTCTTGAAACGGCAAACGGTCTTACTTTTCGCTTTTAAAAGATGTGTTTTTGTAAACTAAGAGCTGCCAATGATTGACATTGGCAGCTCTTTTCTTTGTATCACAACTTTCCATTTTGTCCTTCGTTTACTAGTGATAAATAAAGTCAAGGCTGACAAATAATTATAATCCTTCTGCCACTTCCACCAAATACTTTCCGTAATTTGTCTTCATCAGAGGCTCTGCCAACTTTAAAAGCTGTTCTTTGTTAATGAAACCTCTTTTATATGCAATCTCTTCGATGCAGGAAATATACAGTCCCTGCCTCTTCTGGAATGCCGCCACAAAATCCGACGCATCCAAAAGGGCATCATGATTGCCCGTATCCAGCCATGCAAAGCCTCTTCCCAATGTCTCTACACGCAGGGTTCCTCTCTGCAGGTATTCGTTGTTGATGCTGGTAATTTCGATTTCACCTCTTGCAGAAGGCTTTACATTCTTTGCAATCTCCACTACATCATTGTCATAGAAATACAGTCCCGGTACCGCATAGTTGCTCTTGGGATTCTCCGGCTTTTCTTCAATGGAAAGTGCCCTGCCGTTTTCATCAAACTCTACCACACCATATTCTCTGGGGTCACGCACATAGTAACCAAAAATGGTGGCTCCGCGCTCTCTTGCCGCCACTTCCCTGAGCACCTTGGAAAAGCTCTGTCCATANAAAATATTGTCCCCAAGCANNAGTGCNACACGCTCTTTTNNAATAAAATCCGCACCGATAATAAANNCATCTGCTAGTCCTCNNGNCTCNTCCTGTACNNCATANNAAAGCCNCATACCAAGCTGATGNCCGTCTCCCAACAATNCNTTAAAGACCGGAAGGTCTCTGGGAGTGGAGATAATCAGAATCTCACGGATTCCTGCCAACATCAGGGTAGACAGGGGATAATATATCATAGGCTTGTCATATACTGGCATAATCTGCTTGGAAATTGCCTTTGTCAACGGGTACAGTCTGGTGCCGGAGCCTCCGGCCAAAATAATTCCTTTCATCTTGCATCCTTTCTGCTTAACAGACGATTATGCCTGTTTCTGAGCAATGTAACCTTTTACGCCGCCCTATACTTGATCCTTGTCGGACAAATTCAGGTCGTCTTCTGTCATGCCTTCCGGCATGGGCCATTCTACACCAATTTCCGGATCCTTCCACAATAGTCCGCCTTCATCATTGGGATGATAAAAGTCCGTAACCTTGTAACAAAATTCTGCATAATCGGACAATACTACAAATCCATGGGCAAAGCCCTTGGGAATAAAAAACTGCTTTTTATTCTCTGCAGAAAGAATTACGCCAAACCACTTTCCAAAAGTCTCCGAACCCTCCCGCAAATCTACCGCCACAGACATTACCCTCTTTAATGCGGACGCCAAAGCGCGGGCCAGCATCGCCCTGGAACCCGCCACCGAGGGTGAGCCGCTTTTGCGGAAGTATGATATTTCCATTCCCGACTCCGGAAAGGAACCAGGCCTTGTGCTTTCCCAGCCCGCCGCCCTGGCGCTGAAGGCCT